>Ga0114899_1000440_pt1 | contig 29640 bp, 15 predicted proteins | sample MalvireepMed_215_FD_83497 | JGI IMG/M metagenome (GOLD analysis project Ga0114899, IMG submission 83497) | Marine viral communities from the Global Malaspina Expedition - Malaspina viral metaG DeepMed_215 | ecosystem: Environmental > Aquatic > Marine > Oceanic | place: Mediterranean Sea...
GATATGGCATTACCCGTAACGACACAGATGACGCGGGAACTGTCTCATTTGATGAACGTGATTACAGAAGTTCTGCCGGAACGGTTTTGTGGGATTATGACGCTCAGAGTGCCACCTTTTACAATGATATCGCAGGAATAGGCCGGGACGATCTGTCTTGCTATGAGCAAAGGCAATCCAGAAGTATCAATTCAGACGCCATAGTGACCATGGGATTGGGTACTATTGCCACCAGCAACCTATTGAATCCGAATAATTTTGCCTCTGACAATAGTTTCCTGCTTTGGGGGAACAATAACGCCTCCACTACTTTTGCCGGGAGAACCACTGGTGTTACAGGTATTGGAACAGTTACTGAGAGAATGACCAGAATCTGGAGGGTTGATGAAACGGCAGCTGATGTAGGCAGCACTTCCATCAGTTTTGACTTAACTGGTCTTGGATATACCGGCTCACTTTCAGATTATCAGCTCATCGTTTCCAATAATTCAGGTTTGTCCTCAGCCACCCTCTATCAGGCAGCCTCCTGGGCTGGTAATGTGGTAACTTTCTCTGGTATCAACCTGTCAGACGGCCAATATTTCACGCTGGGAACAGCCAGAACCCAATGTGGCCCGGGAGGAGTAACAACGAATCTGGCACTTTGGCTAAAGGCTAACTCTCAGGTTTATAACACCGGTACAACTGCAGCAACCAATGGCCAAACGGTGAGCACCTGGGTAAACCAAACGGGTGGAACCAATGCGGTAGTTGCCAATATGGGAGGAGGAAGCCCTCAGCCCCCGCTTTATTCCAGTGTAGATGTAAACTTTAATCCTTCAATCAACTTTAGGGATCCTGGCAACACCAACGCCTCCTATCTTGCTGTAAATACCTTGCCAGCCTCATCCAATATCACTGCCATTTCGGTGTTCAGAACCACCCAATCTGAGGGTTCAAGTTCCCACGACACAAGCCCTGCCCTTATTGGAGCCAGTGGTGGAACAGGAGGAGGTAACTCAAACGACTGGAGCTTAGGTGTAGTAAATGGAGCTCCATTTTTCAAAGGATTAAATGGAAACAACGTATTAGGCGCAACCTCTGGCAGCACGAGAAATGACAATCAGCCCTATATTTCAACCGGAGTCAGGGTGAGCGGTTCAAACCCTTACACTTTATACCTCAACTCCGCATCTGCTGCAACCGGAAACCCGGGTACAACCAACCTCAATAATGCAACTTCCATAGGAATTGGTAATCACAACAATCCGGCACAAACAGGAGCCCAGTTTGCCGGAAATATCATGGAGTCCATCGTTTTCTCAGGTGGTCTGAATTCTGATCAACAGAGCCTAGTTGAATCTTATCTGGCTATCAAATACGGAATTACAAGGCTTGGTGTAGACAACGGTTCAACGGGTTCGATAGACGAGAGGGACTACAGATCTTCTAATGGAACAGTGGTTTGGGATTATGATGGCCAGGGCGCAACCTACTACAATGATATTGCTGGTATTGGTAGGGATGACGGAGCTTGTTTCAGTCAAAAACAATCGCAGAGCGTGAACGCTGACGACATTTTAACCATGGGATTGGGCAGCGTTGCAGCATCCAACAACGAGAATCTAAATGGCTTTGCCGATGATGGAGACTTTCTCATCTGGGGAAACAACAATGGCTCCACGACACAAGCCAACGCAGTATCGACAGGTTTACCTAGTCTAATTGCCCAGCGAATGGCCAGAATCTGGAGAGTGGATGATACGGGAGCCGTTGGAGCAACTCAAATACAGTTCGATTTAACAGGCCTGGGATGGGGAACAGATGCTGATGACTTCAGACTTCTTATTGCTGGAAGTGGCAGTGGAGGCACCATGTCTGCTGCAACACTAGTCTCTGGAGGAACCTTCAACGGCTCCGTACTCAGCTTTAGTGGGGTTGATTTGACCGATGGTCAATACTTTACTTTGGGAGTAGTTGAAAGATGTGGCCCGGGTGGGGTAAATACAAATCTTGCCCTTTGGTTAAGGGCTGACCTAGAAGTTTTTTCTAATGCCGGAACTACCCCTGCGGTTAACGGTAATGACGTAATCCAGTGGAATGATCAGGGTTCAACAAACAACAACGCTTCAGAAACTGATTTGGGTGGAGGAGCACCAACCGAACCTGTATATCGTACCAACAGCATCAACTATAACCCCGGCATTCTGTTTACCGATCAGAACACCACCAACAGCTCCTATCTCAGAGCAGGAACCAACACCGTAACAGGCAATATGTCGTTGATTGCAGTATTCACTACTGCTCAGAATCAAGGATCCACCACAGATTTCAGTCTTGCTCCTGCCCTTATTGGTGCCAACTCAGGTGGAACTGATGACTACGGAATGGGCCTTTCTGAGGGACGTCTTTATCTTAATGCCGCCAACAACTCATCACTCAACTTAAGAAGTCCGTCTGGCACAACCTACACCAACGGTGTTCCATATATCGCAACCGGAACCCGGGTTCAGGCAGCCTCAGGAGCACTCAACCTCTATGTGAACTCCAGGAATGTTGCCTCAAATACAGCTTCAGACAATACCAGCTTAACAAGTCCTACAGGTTTTGGAATTGGAAACCATAGCACCGCTACAAATGACGGCCAATTTCAGGGAGAAATCATGGAAGCCATAGTCTTTAGCTCTGTGCTTTCAGCTCAGCAAAGAATGCAGGTAGAGTCTTACCTGGCCATTAAGTATGGACTCACGCTCACCGACAATAACGACAATGATGGCACGAGCAATGAAATTGTAACAGGTTCGATAAGAGAAGGAGACTATCTGGCAGGCGATGGAGGCATAATTTGGGATTATGCAGCAAGGGGAGCAACTTACTTCAACGATATAGCCGGTATTGGTAGGGATGACCTTTCCTGCCTCAATCAGACGCACTCAAAAAGCGAAAGCTCCGATGCTATAGTAGATATAGAGATTTCTTCCTTCGATGAAACCGATTCCTGGTTCGTATGGGGCAATGACAATGCACCAATGGAGGATACCCGCAACTTCGAAAGGCCTGCAGATATCAACTCCAGACTGAACAGAGAATGGCAGGCCCAGGAAACAGGTACAGTAGGAACCGTGACGGTAACATTTGATCTGAATGACATCACCGGAACACCAACCGGAGACAATGACCTCTCTCAGGTTCGTCTTATGGTAGATCAGGATGGAGATTTTAGAAGTGGGGTTACCCTTATCAGCCCTTCCAGCTTCGACTTATTCAACAAAACCATAAGCTTTCAGGTAGACTTCACTGCCAGCACAGGTTACTACTTTACGCTAGGCTCTGAAGAATTGGATGCACTCCCCATTGAACTACTCAGGTTCGAAGTGTATGCTCTGGACAACAATGTACAACTGGATTGGTGGACCGCTTCTGAATCTAACAATTCACATTATACCATAGAAAGAAGCACCGATGGCCTTTCATTCATTGAAGTTGGAGAACTTGAGGGTGCCGGTGATTCTAATTCCATCATTCACTACCGTTTTGTGGACCGCGTAGAAGGTTCAGGGAAATACTATTATCGAATTAAGCAGACCGATTTCAACGGGAACTTCTCATATAGTAATGTGAAGGGTGTTTTAATTGAGGCCAATGAAACCGCGTACTTCAATATTTATCCAAATCCTAACCAAACAGGCCTGCTTAAGTATGACTTCCGAATTAACGCTCAACAGCCCGAGCTTCTATTGTCTGTCTTTTCCATCTCGGGAGAGGTATTGATTGAAAATTACATTCAGGCCAACTCTGAGGGAGGTTCTGTTGATATTTCCCAACTCGGCCAGGGTATCTACTTTGTAAGATTAAAAACCCTGAACTCCAGCATTACCAAACGTCTAATAGTCAAGTAGTTCTTTCGTTTGGTTTCAAGCATAACATTGCATTAACAAGAAAATAAGCAATGGCTATTGTTATATCTTGAATTTTACCCATCTTTACAGCCCTTTCACCTAAAAAAATGCGGATCACCACAAAAATTCTGCATTTCATCTCAACCTAAGAATTCAGTTTACTTATTGAAATTTTTAAATGGTTATGAACCATAGTGGGAAAGCTACTGCCTAAACACTATGGCTTAAAGGGCAAATGATGGCTATCAAGCTATTACAAAACTTACTTTCACTTCTTTTATTAAAGCGCCTATGGCTATGTGCTATTGTTGCGGTATGCATCAATTCATCTGCTATAAGTCAGATAACCATTGATTCTATCTATGTTACTGGCATAGCTGGTAATCCTACAAGTTACATGACAACCGCTCCAAGTGATGCAATCAATGATCTAACACCCAATTCCGGGTATACTGTACGCAATGGTCAGGGTACTAATAGAAATATCAGGGTGGACAGCTTTAGGCTGCAAATGAGCTCAACGGATGTATTTTTTACCAACTTTCTTGTACCAGACACGGTAGCCATTAGAAGAACGGATGGCAGCCGCTTTATAAATATTTGGTATGAACTTATTGATGACCCTCTGGTCAGTATAGACTTATATCTTGGACCTGATGCAGTAAGTGATGCAGATGAGCTCTACAAAACCCGTAACCTGAATGCCGGATATGATAACATTTTGGTGAACAATGATGATGAAGGTCTGGGAGCCATACAGGCCCAGACCGAAAGGGTTGATATTATCTGGAGAACAGGAATTGTTACTTGTCAACCTGATAGTGCGATTTTTCCTGTAATCGACCGGGGTGGTAATGACGAAATAAAAGTGGCCGCAATTACTTCATTAGACGCTAATGGAGATCCGGACGCATACTCAGACCTGGTGCTGATACAAGATAGTGACTGGCCAGGTCATGGAAACGAGTACGATAACTTCTTGATCCTAAGAAGACAAACTGTTGGAGAGGACCCACTTCCAATTGCCAACATAGGTGAATATGTAGATGGACAGTCGAAGCAGGCCGTTCAGGGAGTTGCGGTTTCATTTGCACAGCTGGGAGTCACATCCGGGCAGGTAATTTACGGGTATTCCATTTTCGCTTCCGATGTTAATACCGGTTCGCATGACCTCACAGACATTTCCACCTTCCCCAATACAACCTTGGCCAGCAATAGTGGTCTTGATCTAATTGCAGGTATTACCGCAGCCGTTTCTGCAGATAACTGTTTGACTCCGGCCACAGGACCAGGAGGTTTCAAGGAATCACTTGCAACCTGGTTAAAGGCTAATGGTGTAGATCGAACTGGCAACAATGAAGTAACATCATCAGCGTCTCAAGGTGCCGATGTATCGGATTGGCAGGACCACTGGGTTGGAAACAACGATTTTAGCACTTCTGCGGGTACTAAACCCACCTACAACCTATCATCGTCACTCGTCAACTTCAATCCATCTGTAGAGTTCGCAGGCGCATCTTTAGACCTTACCAATGACCCGGATGACGATTTTAATGGTTCGCAGTTCTATTCAAAGAAAGGTATCAACATTGCGATAAGAACACCATCCCTTACCAGTGGTTCACCTAAACAGGTAATTTATGAACAAGGAAATGGTGATAAAGGAATCAACATCTATACCAGCGGAACTACTCTTTACGTCACCGCCTGGAATCAAACTTCTGACAACGGAGGCATAGGTGCGCCATGGAACACAGGCACCGTATCGACTATATCAAGATCGGGCATAGCCTCTGATACAGAGTATATCATTTCGTTCGAACTGGATGGAAACAGTACCTCCACCGGAACAGCCCGTGCCTACCTGAATGGTGAACAATTCGGTACCCTATCTAATGTCGGCAGGCTATACGAGCATGGCACCGGTGGGGTGAAACTTGGTTCATCAGACTCCGGTGAGACTTTGGAATTCCATGATGGTCAGGACGCTGGAACCGCCTACTCTTTCCAGGGAGAAATTCCTGAATTCATTTATTGTAATGAACCGGGAGGTTTCCTTTTGACCCAAAGAAGAAGAATTGAGAGCTATTTGGCCATTAAGTATGGAATAACCCTGGATCAGGATCCTTCTCCAATTAACTACCTTAATTCTGAGGGAGCCGTGATTTTCAATACCACTCTTACCACCGCGGTTGGAGGCTACCTGACCTACAACAAAGACATTGCCGGTATAGGCAGAGATGACGGCTCTGAACTTTCGCAACTTCAATCAAGGAGCGAGAATAATAACTCTATTGTTACCATGTCAAGAGACACTGAATTCCCTAAGGACAATACCTTTTTAATCTGGGGAAATGATGCCGCTGATTTCGATGACAATACAACAACCAATTTACCTGTCAATATTGGCAGAAGGGTGGACCGCGTTTGGAGAGTGGCAGAAACCGGCAATGCAGGCCTGGTAGATGTTAGCTTTGACATAACTGGCAATACCTTTACCAGTACTAATTTTAGCCTTTTGATTGCCGGGAACTCCACTAATGGCAACTTCTCAAGCGCACAAATTATTACCGGTGGATTGGTGGTGGGCAATACCATTACCTTCTCGGATGTAGATTTTAGCAATGGTCAATTCTTCACTCTGGGCACAGAATTCAGTACAGACTGCGGCCCCGGTGGTATAACTACAAACCTGAGCTTGTGGCTTAAAGCTGACCTGGGAACAAGCACCACCACAGACAGTGCCGATATAGCTACTTGGACAGACCTGAGTGGTATTGGAAACAATGCCATTGACGATGGTCTTCCCCCTTCTTACCTGGGGAACTACCTTAATTTTAACCCGGTATTGGATTTCAAAGACAACAATGAGTATCTCTTTGGCTCGAATGGTGGCTTCTATACTCAGGGTTATTTTATGGTAGTAATTCCTGATAATACCCTGGACAATGAAACCTTAGGCCAGGCTCCTCTCGGCTATTATATTGGAGTTGATGAGGAATATGCCGGGGCATTTTATCTTGGAGATGCTTTCGCAGCTATTACCAATGGTATCCCCAATCCTTCCACCTTGCCCGTTGTATCTCACTACATTTATGAATTCGGTGGTTCTGATTTCGCTTTAGAACAAAACCCAACCTCGTCAGGCCCAACAAGAGATATTGAGGCCAATGTACCCTTGATCTACAATGTGAACAGTAGCAGTCCGAATATTGCGATTTCTGAAAACGGGCTCATTTTGGAAACGGAAAGCTTTATTGCCAACTATGAAGAAACGGCCAATTCCTCGTTTTATCTCATCGGAGGTAATGAGTTTAATGATGATCATTTTGATGGTAAAATTGCAGAAGTAATCTCCTACTCAAGTGCACCAACTCCACTAGAGGAAATAAAAATACAATCGTACCTGTCAATCAAATATGGTATTACATTAACCGATGACAGGGACGGTGATGCCTCAGCTGGTGAAACCGTTACGGGCAGTATAACAGAGGGAGACCTGGTTGCCTCTGATGATGGAGTAATTTGGGACTACTCAGACAAATCTAGCTATCATAACAATGTAGCCGGTATAGGCCGTGATGATGGTTCATGCTTCGAGCAAAAACAATCAAAAAGCGTCAATTCAGGATCAGTTGTTACTATGGGAATCGGAGGCATCTCCACCAGCAATGCCACCAACCCCAACAGTTTCACTGCTGATGACTCATACCTCATTTGGGGAGCAGATGGTACAGATCCTGATGATACACCAGTAGATACTCAATTGCCAGGTACCGTAACTGAGCGAATGGCTACTATCTGGAGAGTACAGGAAACAGGCACTGTGGGAAATGTTTCTATCTCTTTTGACTTAACTGGCTTAACCAATTATGAAGGCAGAAATGCATCACAATATCAATTAATTATTGCTTCCTCCGGTTCTACAATGCCCGATTTAACAGGTGCTGCCACCTATTCAGGAGGTACTTTCAATGGCGATGTTCTCACTTTTGACAATGTTGACTTCGCTGATGGTGATTATTTTACTCTGGGAACTGCCAGATCATCATGTTCGCCTGGAGGCGTGTCCGTAGATTTAGAGCTTTGGCTGAGAGCTGATGAAGGAACAGACGGAACAACCGATGGAAGCACAGTATCGTCATGGGCAGACCAAAGTGCCAATGGTTTCAATGCCAGTTCACAAAGTCTGGGAGGTTTTGCTCCGGTAAACCCAACCTTCGAAGTGGATGAGATCAACTTCAATCCTGCAGTCAGGATCTACGATCCAAGTTCTACGAATAGTGTGTACTTCCAAACCAGCGGTTCTCATACTGTTACCGGCAACCTTTCAATGATTGTAGCCTTTAAGTCAGGGCAGTTCCAGGGAGAATCGAATAACTTCTACCTCTCTCCTGTTTTCGTGAGTACCGGGTCTTCTACAGTAGACACTGATTATGGTTTAGGTATGTTCAATGGCAGACTTTTTGGTAATGCCGATAACAACAACACCTTCAATGCTCAAAGCCCTGCTTCTCCACTCTATAATACACTGGAGCCATTTATAGCCACCTTAACCCGTGAACAGGCGGTCTCGGGTGCAGTAGAGATATACGCCAATTCAGCGAATGTTGCCAGTGGTACCTCCTCAACAGCATCGTTGGGCGGTAATACCACTTTCGGAATCGGAAACCACCCGGGTTCGGCCAATGACAGTACAAATGCTCAATTGAGTGGAAGGGTTGGAGAAGTCATTGTATTTAGCCATGACCTAACGGCTACGGAAAGACAAAGAGTAGAGTCATACCTGGCCATTAAATACGGAATCACCAGAAATGTTTCTGCCCTTGGTGCTTCTGAACAAGACTATTTGGCTTCTGATGGAAGCACTGTTTTCTTCGATTGGGATGAGAACACCACTTATAGAAATGACATTGCCGGAATTGGAAGAGATGACGGCAGTTGTTTGACACAAACCAAATCCAAGAGCGAAAACAATGATGCCATTGTTACCATGGAGATTAGCTCTTTCAGCACGGATGATTCATTCCTGATGTGGGCCAATGACAATGCGGCCATGGAAAATCCAGATAACCGGGAGTATAATGATGCCCAGGTTCAAAGCAGATTGAACAGGGAATGGAGGGTTCAGGAAACAGGAACTGTAGGTTCAACCACCATTACTTTCGATGTTTCGGACATTACCGGCCCAACTGGCATTGGAACCAACAATTTGAACCAAATAGTAATGCTCGTTGATGCTGATGGTGACTTTAAAACCGGAGCCACTATAGTCAATTCAACATCTATAGATGCTGTTAACAAGACCGTTACTTTCACCTACAACTTCACAGACGGCCAGTTCTTTACCTTAGGTTCTCCTGAGGAAGCGGCCCTGCCAATTGAATTGATTGCCTTCTCAGCATCCGTGCTTCAAAATGAGGTTTATCTGAACTGGACAACGGCTTCGGAAGACAATAATTCTTACTTCTCAATTGAAAGAAGCGAAAATGGCGAAAGCTTCAATACCATAGCAGAAATTGATGGGGCTGGAAACAGCAATAGCATTAGAAGGTATAGATACGTGGACAGATATCCTGTGGAAGGAAGAAGCTACTATAGACTGAAGCAAGTTGATTTCAATGGAGACTTTAGCTACTCATCTGTGGAAAGTGTAATTATTGTGGCTAGAAATGAATACAGCCTTGTTGTAGCCCCGAACCCTGTATCTAAAAACGAAACACTCCGAATTGAATACCAATTGCCAAAAAACATTAATTACGGCAATTCCTCTACCATATCTATATACGACTTGAGAGGTCAGCTCTTCCTCAAGGAAAATCTCAAGGAGGAAGAGAACAGCTTTATCACCACAGTGTCGAACTATGCGGAAGGCATCTATCTGGTTGTACTGGAAGCCTCTGATGGAACCAAACTCACTAAAAGATTAGTAATAAGGCAATAAGATCACTCCATATTTACATACTTCCCATTTTCAATTACTATTTCCCAAATCGGGAAGAAATTTTCTCTTTCACTGCTAGTTTTTTGCATTAAATCCCCCAATTTTGTTACGACTACCCCAACCTATCAATTTGGCACGAAGTTGCATGACAACACCCATGCAGCTGAGTTTTGAGCTGCTTAACGAAATTTTAAGTAGAGCGCTAATTAATGGCGAAAGAATTGAGGGCAACAACCAAGGCACTGAAAAGTGCTTACCTAAACACTGGACACTACTACCGAAGAGGTCTATTTATCCTCATCGCGGGTGTTCTCTGGCCTATGCTGGCTGTTTCCCAATCCGTTATAAGCACTATTACCACCAGCAGTTCTTCAGCTACCTCTTCAACAGTTAATACTACCTCCCCTTCAGACGCAAGCAACAGCATTGTGGCCTCCAGCTCATATGACTTACTTTATGGTCAGGGCAATGATATTTTTGTTTCCTCTTATACCGTATCATCTACCACCTACGATAGATTTCTCAGACCAGATACCCTCGTTTTGAACAGGAGGCTTGCCAGTGACAGATTGGTTAATATCTGGTACACAATCAATAGCATTAATACCGGACCCAACCCGGATCAGATCTCCATTATTCCCACACCCACAACTGACGCAGATGCTATTTATCAGACCGGAACCTTGAATGCCGGTTACGACAACATTCTTGTAAATGACGATGATCTGGCTGGCGGAAGTATTCAGGTTGAAACAGAGAGAGTAGATGTTATATGGTATCAGGGAATTCAAACCTCTTCCCCTTCAACCGCAGTTTTTCCAGTTATTGAAAGAGGAGGAAATGACAATATAGCCATGGCAGCCATAACCAGTTTAAATCCGGATGGAACGCCTGCATCTTATGGCACCCTGGTTGGGATTCCTGAAAACTTCTGGCCCGGAACAGGCTCCAGTTTTAACAACTACCTCATTCTGAGAAGAGAAACTGCAGGTGTAGAACCAATACCACTATTGAACATCGGTACCCTGGTCGGTCAGGGTGCTCAGGTAATTCAGGGAGTTGCTGTTCCATTCACAACTTTGGGTATTTCGGCCAACCAAAGTATTTATGGTTATTCCTTGTTTTCAGCAGATGTTTGTAATGGTTTCATCACAGACACCAGTGATGTATTGACTACCGGGGCACAAACCGTTAAAGCAGGTATCGATCTGACAGATATCTCCACCTTTCCTAGTGATACTAAGTCTGATGATTCCGGACTGGATCTGGTTGCGGGTGTTTCTGCAGCGGTGGCCAGCGATGATAACCTTATTGAAACCAAAGGACCAGGCGGATACAAGAGCTGTCTTGCTACCTGGTTGAAGGCCAATGACGGTGCATTTGTTAGCTCAGGCGGAGCCGCATCAACTGAAGGCAACAATGTGGGCTTCTGGGAAGATCAATCTGTGGGTAACCATGACTTCACAACATTAACGACCGCCCCAACTTTCCGAAGCTCCACCAGCAGTATCAATTTCAACCCAACAGTGGACTTTATAGAGAATACAGAAAGGGGACTTCAAATTGGCAATAATGACGACTATAACACCAACGGTCCATTCACTAAAAAAACAATCCATATCGCCTTTAGAACAAATGATAGCGATGTCAATACCCGCCAACAGATTTATGAACAGGGTGGTGGAACAAATGGTATCGGAATCTATATAGATGGGGGTAACATTTATGGCGCTGTTTGGAACAGGGGCAACTCTGCTAACCCTGGAGCACCCTGGAATGATGGAGCAAATTCAACATTCGAAAGTGCATCTATAAGCACAAATACAGAATATATACTCACCCTGGAATTTGATGGAAGCTCTACTTTTGCTGGCCAGGTAAGGGTATATCTGAATGGTGCAGCTATTGGCACCCTGAGTGGTGCCGGGTTACTATATAACCATACCGGAAATATTGGGCTGGGCGACTCCAACGGTGGTTCAAGATATCACGATGGAACATCTACGGCTGATTCTTTTGATGGAGAAATTTCAGAATTCATTTATTGTAATGAGCCGGGCACGATACTCACAAGTTCCAGAAACAGAACAGAGAGTTATTTGGCCATCAAATACGGGATCACACTCAATCAGAGCTCTCCTATCAACTACTACAATTCCAATGGAGATATCATTTTCAATACAACCCAGGCGGCTTCCCTTGGTGGCTACCTGGAATACAATAATGATATTGCCGGAATAGGCAGAGACGATGCTTCTGAACTTGATCAACCAGCCTCAAGAAGTGAAAATATAGGAAGCGTTGTAACCATAGACAGAGGAGCAACCATTAGCTCAGACGACACCTGGTTGATTTGGGGAAATGATGGTGGAGCCCTCACCGAATCGAGTATCTTAACCATGCCAGATACTGTTCAAAGTAGATTAGAAAGGGTTTGGAGAGCCGCTGAACGCAATGAGGTATTAACTACCTCTGTGTCATTCGATTTAACAGGCCTCGGGTTAAGTTCGAATGCCAACGACTTTTCATTGCTGATAGCCGGTAACTCAAGCAATGCAGATTTTTCCAGTGCCACTGTAATTACCGGAGGCACTTTCAACGGCAATACAATCACCTTTACAGGGGTGGATCTTGACGATGGGCAGTACTTTACTCTTGGCACTCAATACTTCAGATGTTCACCAGGTGGGGTTGAAACTAATCTCGCCCTTTGGTTAAGGGCAGATGCTGGTACCAGTAGCACCACAAATGCAACAGAAGTAACTTCATGGACTGACCAAACAGGTAACAACAATGCAACTGGTACCACAGGTACAGTTCCGAACTATTTCACCAATAGCGTAAACTTCAATCCAGGATTGGATTTTGATGGTGGAAGTGCAGTCCTTACTTCTTCGGCTGGGTTCAGTTCCAGAGCATATTATTTAGTCATCAACCCGGATGACAATATCACTTTCAATTCTGGATACCAGGTTCCATTAGGTTTTGACGATGGTTCGGCTTCACCGAGTAATAGCATTGGAGGCTTTGCACTGGGTAACCTTTACGGTACCGGAGACGATGTTGTATCTCATACTGTTGGAAACGGTACTATCGGATATGGCTTAAGGGAATTCAATAATTCCAAAACAATTGCTTCTGGAACACCTCTGCTATTCTCTATTCGTGAAAATGCTACCGCCAATGGCGCTAACATTCTACAAAACGGCCTCTCGATTAATAATAATGTGTTGGGTAGTTATTTGAGCGTTACAAACGAGCAGTATGCATTGGGTAGATTCGAGAGTCCCAACTCATTCAGCCTTACTGGTTTTTTCGATGGAAAAATCTCAGAAGTCATTTCATATTCCAGCAGACCAACTGATGCAGAAAATGACAGAATTGAATCCTATCTGGCCATTAAATATGGTATCACATTAGATCAAACCTCTGGAAGAGACTATGTCAATTCATCCGGGACAACCATTTGGGATGCCTCAACCAATTCTGCCTATGACAATGACATTGCCGGTATAGGAAGAGATGATCTTTCTTGTCTGGAACAGAAACAATCTACCAGTCAGAACTCAGGCAGCATCGTTACTATGGGTCTTGGAACCGTAGCCGCCAGCAATGCAGCCAACCCAAACAGCTTTACAGACGATGGTGACTTCCTGATTTGGGGGGATGACGGGGATAATGCTACTCAGGCAAACGTCAACACCGTAGACGTTCCAGGCAATGTAACCGAGCGAATGGAAAGAATCTGGAAAGTTCAGGATACCGGAAATACAGGAGCTACCACTATACAGTTCGATTTGACAGGCTTAGGCTATGGATCGAACGTAAGTGACTTCCAGCTCATCGTTTCCAACTCATCCACCATGAGTGCAGGTTCCCTTTACCCTGCAGCAAGCCTGGTTGGAAACATATTGACCTTTAATAATATAGACCTTGCTGATGGACAGTTCTTTACCATTGGAACCGACAGAACTGCCTGCGGGCCAGGTGGTGTTACAGTAGACCTTGAATTGTGGTTGAGAGCAGACGCAGAAGTATTCAACTCCGGCACAACTCCGGCCACAGACGGTCAAACCGTTAACTCATGGGCCGATCAAAGTGCCAGTGCAGCCAATGCGACTGATGGCTCCAATCTTACTACCTATGAAACTAACACCGTGAACTTTAACCCGGCCATTCAGTTCAACAATGATGCAACTTCATTGGAAGGCTCATTTACAACAACTTCTGCAGGTTTAACGCAGTTTACAGCGGCATTCTTCAACAGTGCTTCAGGGACGGCAGATGCCCTATACGAATATAGAGGAGGTACCTCTGATGACCGTAGCTTTTTTATTAATTCAAGATATGGTGGAAACACTGCATTCTCCAGCAATATAGTTGAAGATGCATGGTCCATATGGTCCGTTGATCATCCATCAGGAAATACTGCCAACATCTTCCAAAATGGGGCATCATTCCAGTCAGGTTACAATGCAAATCTCTCCGATGTGGGTGCAGGTACTTACAATTACACCTTAGGTGACGATGACACCGGAGGTAATGACTTTGTAGGCTTCCTTGGAGATGTTATTGCTTATCAGGGCACGCTTACCACCACTGAAAGACGCCAGGTTGAAACCTATCTGGCCATTAAATATGGTGTTACCATTAATCAGTCAACTGCCACTGACTATATATGGTCAGATGGTTCAACGGTAATCTGGAATGCTACAACCAACTCTGGTTACAATCAGGACATTGCAGGTATAGGAAGAGACGATGCCAGCTGTTTCAGCCAAAAACAATCCAGCTCTGTGAATACCGATGATGTTCTAACTATAGGTTTGGGAAGTGTAGCCAATAGCAATGCTGAAAATGTCAATTCATTCGCTGATGACGGTGACTACCTTGTGTGGGGTAATGATGGCGGAGCTACGGCACAAGCCAGTGCTGAAACCACTGATGTGCCAACCATTATTTCGGAGAGAATGACCAGAATTTGGCGAGTAGACGATACCGGAGCGGTTGGAGCCACCGAACTCCAGTTCGATTTGACCGGCCTGGGGTATGGAAGCAATGCTGATGACTTTGCCCTATTGGTAGGAAACACCTCAACCATGGCTGATGCCACAATTATTACGGGAGGAACATTAAATGGAAACATTCTCTCTTTCTCAGGAATAGATTTGACTGATGGCCAATATTTCACCATCGCTACTTCATACGTTACCTGCGGTCCCGGGGGTGTTAATGCCAATGTTGCCCTATGGTTAAGGGCTGACGAAGAAGTGTATTCCGATGGAGGCTCTACACTTGCCACAGACAATGTTGATGTTCAACAATGGAATGACCAAAGCTCACCAGCCTCAAACGGCACGATCGAGAACCTTGGAGGAACATCCATTGAACCGACCTATCAAACCAATGAGATCAATTTCAACCCTCTTTTGAGGTTCACTGATCCGAACTCATCGAATGCAGCATACATCAGGACCTCTGCATTTTCAGCAACCGGAAACCTTACACTGATTTCAGTCTTCCAAACAGGTCAGGCTCAGGGAACGGCAAACGACTATGTGAACTCACCAGCTCTGATAAGCATGAGATCCCCTGAAGGCACTTCAGACCATGCCATGGGTATGGAAAATGGAACAATCTATGTTCATGCCGATTCTGATGCTGGTTTTGAGGCAGAAACAAGCAATACGTATAATGACAACCGGACCCACATTGCCCTGGCTACCCGAACATCCAGCAGTGGGGCAATTGCCATTTTTGTGGATGCCGCCTCTGCTGCAACCGGTACAGGCGCCACCGGCACATTGACCAATGCAAATGATGGAGCCGGTATAGGTAACCATTACAACGAAGACCTGCAGGCTCAATTTGCCGGAGATATTGCTGAAACCATCATCCTTAACCAGGCGGTTACTTCTGAAGAACGAAATAGAATTGAAAGCTATCTTGCCCTTAAGTATGGCCTGACTTTGAATGGTACCGATAATGGTAGCACAGGAAGTGTAGATGAAAGAGACTATCGTGCTGCAGATGGGGGGGTCATTTGGGATTATGATGGTCAGGGAACCACTTATTACAATGACATTTTCGGAATTGGAAGAGATGACCTTTCCTGCTTCGAGCAGACTCAATCGAAGAGTGAAAACAGTGATGCTATTGTAACCTTCAACCTTCCTGGTGGATTTGGCACTACAGACTCCTTCATTCTGTCTGGAAATGACAATGCTGCTATGGAAAACCCAGACAACGAAGAGTATAACTCCTCACAAGTCAGCAGCAGACTCAACAGAGAGTGGAGAGTTCAGGAAACAGGTACTGTGGGAAGCATTCAGGTTACCTTTGACATGGCAACCATTACTGGTCCTTTGGGTCTTGGAACAAATAACCTGAGCTTATTAAGGCTAATGGTTGATGATGATGGAGACTTTACCTCGGGGGTTACCCTTATTTCGCCAACCTCCTTTAATGGAACCAACAATACGGTAACTTTTACAGTGAACTTCACCAATGGACAGTATTACACCCTGGGTTCTGAAGAAGTTGCAGCACTCCCAATCGAACTGATTACCTTCGATGCAAAGGTTCTTGAGAATGAAACAGTAAGAATTAACTGGGCCACCGCTTCTGAAGAGAACAATGCCTACTTCACTATTGAGCGAAGTAACAACGGACAAACCTTCGAGCCAATAAGCTTTGTAGAAGGAGCCGGAGTTTCCAACTCAGTTCAGTATTACCAGTTTGTGGACAATCAACCGTTGAATGGTTACTCCTACTACCGATTAAAACAAACAGACCTGAATGGTGAATCATCCTATTCCGAAGTACGCTCTGTGTTCTTGCATAAGTCAAGTCAAGCCGAGTTCTTGCTGTACCCTAACCCTGTTAGCCAGGGAGAAGAGGCACATTTAAGATATAAGGTAGACAGGGAAAAAACAGTCAAAATCCAGGTTTATGACCTGAATGGTATTGCTCTGTTCTATAAAGAAGAAACCCTTAACCTGAGCGAAGAGATGATCAGTATTCCAACATCCGGGTTAAACCGAGGCATTCATATCGTTAAAATAACTGACGCCAATAACCAAACGGTCAGCTTTAAGCTCATTGTTCAGTAGCTGCGTACAAGGCACTGAAGAGCAGTCCTTGCTTGAAGCTCTTCTCCATTATAGTTGAAAAACGCTTGACCATCTCTCCCTGTATATCTTCCAGTCTACTAGCCTGTAAAGAAGAAAAGGTTTTAAAAAACGCGATCATCAGGAAGATTAGGATTCGGTGTGAAGTTCTGGACGGATTTTGAAAATCTGTCACCAGAATTTTGCCTTTGGTAGAGAGTAATCCTTTGAGTCTTTGTACAACCAAAGTGAGATGCTCACCATCAAAACAATCGAGAAAGAAGTTGGCGATAACAAAATCATACTCCCCATGGTGCTGGAAGAAGTCTTCATTCAGAAAGTTGATTTGTGAGAGATGGCTTCCGTTCTGTCTGGCCTTCGTAATCATCTTCTCCGAAAGCTCCACAAAATCGATTTGCGCTGCCCTTGAAAAAACGGCTTCTTTCAGAATCTGGCCTGTACCTCCTCCCACAATCAAAACCCGGCCGTTATCTGGCAGCTGATCCAAAAAACAGGTTTGGGCCTTGTAAAGGCTTTTCCCAAAAACCAATCCGGCCAATTGGTCATAAACGCTGGCTATCAGATCAAATTGGTTCACCTTCATAACAGCAGCATGATTCCCGGAAGAAAGAAAATACCATCACTCAGTATTCTGTAGAGCTGAAATTGTCTGAAGTACTGTGGCCTGACAAGCAGCACAATCAATGTAAAAACCATTAGCAATAGAATCGCATATGCTGTCAGATTGCCCCCTTCGTAGCCGTAAAACTGAATCAGCACAGTGCAGAAAAACAGTAGCCAAATGAGAATAGACCGAACCTTTTTCAATCCCATCCTTGTCACAATAGATTCCTGATTATCCTTTTCATCCAGTTCCAGCTCATATAGGGGAATAATCAGCAGGTTGCCATAGGCAAGAATCCACAAAACCATCAATACCAATAACCATTCGATCTGAAAAGAGTTCACCTGACTCAGCGGAGCCGTGGCAATACCGGCCACATAGACAGTTGCTGCAAACAACTCTTTGTTAATGGCTCTTTTGGCAAGCATGAGATAGATAAAATAGAGACCACTAAGAACCACCAGCACCAGACCAATTTCTATGGTATACCATGGCAGAAACTGAAGATTATAAACTCCCAAAGAAAATACCACCACAGAGATCCCTGCCACCGGTTTGAAGTACTTCTGATGAAAGGCATGTCTCGGGTTTGTAGCTTTCCCCTGGGTTTTGAAAGCATCCCGGAGATGATCGAAGGTGTAGATGAGCCATATGGCTATAGCCAGGCCGATCATCATTGAACTGGTCACTTCCACTCCCATCACCTTTGCCAGAAACATGGATGAAATCACTGAGCCAAGCGTGATATCCAGGCTAAGGTTTTGGACGAAATGGATAATTCTATTCATAAAAAAACCCTGACTCATTAATGAATCAGGGTTCAATTTATAACAAATGTTTTTGTCTTATCAAGCAGAAGCCAAGGCTTCGGCACCTCCCACGATTTCGAGAATCTCTTTGGTAATGGCAGCCTGACGGGTTCTGTTATAAGTAAGCTTCAATTCTTTCAGTAGATCAGCAGCGTTATCGGTTGCTTTACCCATGGCAGTCATCCTTGCACCATGCTCAGAAGCATTAGATTCAAGCACCGCTTTGTAGAATTGAATTTTCAATGACTTAGGAATCAACTCTTCCACAATAAAGTCTTTGGAAGGCTCATAGATGTAGTCAGTATTGGTATTTACTGCTTCCTCCTTTTCAAGCTCAACCACTGGCAGGAACTGCTCAGTTTGTACAATCTGGGTAGCCACGTTTTTAAACTCGTTGTACACCAGATAAACTTTATCGTATTTTCCTTCAACATAAGACTCCATCGCATATTCTGCAGCTTCTCTCACGTTGTCGAAGGTAAGGTCTCCGAAAACTCCCCAGAACTTGTTTACCATAGGGTAGTCACGCTTTCTGTAGTTATCGTATGACTTCTTACCGATAGGAAGAATTTCAATAGCCTTGCCCTGAAGTTCGTCTGATTCAACCAATCTTCTGACAGCCTTAATGATGTTAGAATTAAAAGCACCACAAAGACCTCTGTCTGAAGTAATCGGAACCACCAGCACTCTCTTCACCTCTCTCTGCTGAGAGTAGGTATTCATGCCTTCTTCATTATTTCCTGAAGAAACATTCGCTAAAAGAGCCGCCAGTTTTTCTGAGTATGGTCTCAGCTGAACAATACGGTCCTGAGCTCTTCTCAACTTAGCTGCCGCCACCATTTTCATGGCTTTGGTGATCTGCTGAGTAGAAGATACCGACTGAATTCGCTGTTTTACTTCCTTTAAACTTGGCATAGTCTATAATTATGGGTTACCCCAAATTGTCAATTAATATTTAGCAGAAACTTCTTTGGCCACTTGCTCAATTCCGGCAATAGCATCGTCCAGCTTACCAGCTTTCAGAGCATTCAGAGAAGCTTTTTGGCTGGTTCTCATTACTGTAAGGAATTCCTTTTCAAACTCTCTTACCTTTTCCACCGGCACTTTATCGATCAGGCCTTTAGTAGAAGCATAGATAATAGCTACTTGCTCTTCCACAGGAACCGGAGAGAACTGAGGTTGCTTCAGAATTTCCTGGTTTCTTCTACCTCTGTCGATAGTCAGTTTAGTAGCAGCATCAAGGTCTGAACCGAACTTGGCAAAAGCTTCCAATTCACGGAACTGTGCCTGATCCAGTTTCAAAGTACCGGCTACTTTCTTCATTGACTTAATCTGTGCTGAACCCCCTACACGAGATACAGAGATACCCACGTTAATTGCAGGTCTCACACCAGAGTTGAAGAGGTTAGTTTCGAGGAATATCTGACCGTCAGTAATTGAAATTACGTTGGTTGGGATATAAGCAGAAACGTCACCAGCCTGAGTTTCGATAATCGGAAGGGCTGTTAATGAACCACCTCCTTTTACTTTACCTTTCAGTGAAGGAGGAAGATCGTTCATATCAGACGCAATGTTGTCGTTAGCGTTGATTTTAGCAGCTCTTTCCAAAAGTCTTGAGTGAAGGTAGAATACGTCACCAGGGTAAGCCTCACGTCCCGGAGGTCTTCTTAATAGAAGAGAAACCTCACGGTAAGCTACCGCTTGCTTAGAAAGGTCATCGTAAACCACCAAAGCAGGACGTCCTGTATCTCTGAAGTATTCACCGATAGCGGCACCTGTAAATGGAGCAAAGAACTGCATTGGAGCAGGGTCTGCAGCAGAAGCAGCAACTACTACGGTGTAGTCCATAGCACCTCCTTTTTCAAGGGCTGCTACCACACCAGCAACAGTAGAAGCTTTCTGACCTACAGCAACGTAGATACAGAATACAGGCTCACCAGCATCGTAGAATTCTTTTTGGTTAATGATAGTATCGATTACTACGGCAGTCTTACCGGTCTGACGGTCACCAATTACCAACTCACGCTGACCACGGCCAATCGGAATCATTGAGTCGATTGCCTTGATACCAGTTTGGAGTGGTTCATTTACTGGCTGACGATAGATTACCCCGGGAGCTTTTCTTTCCAAAGGCATTTCGAACAATTCGCCTTCAATCGGGCCTTTACCGTCAATTGGTTCACCAAGGGTGTTAACCACGCGGCCAACCATACCTTCACCTACATTGATAGAGGCAATTCTTCCGGTACGCTTAACTGTATCTCCTTCTTTGATTTCAGCCGAATCGCCAAGCAATACAGCACCCACGTTGTCTTCTTCAAGGTTCAATACCAAAGCATTCAAACCATTGTCGAATTCCAACAATTCACCTGACTGTGCTTTAGACAGTCCGTAGATTCTGGCAACACCGTCACCCACTTGCAATACGGTACCTACTTCTTCAAGCTCGGCTTCCGATTTAAAGTTAGAGAGTTGCTCTCTCAAGATTGCTGAAACCTCATCAGGTCTTACATCTGCCATTTTATAATCGAGTTAATGTTATCTAATTTCTTTAAAATGCCTTTTCGTAATGGTTCTTAGTGAACTCAAGTCGCAGGGCTTTCAATTTCGAGTTAATTGAATCATCAATCTGACGGTCTCCAATTTTAAGGATGAACCCACCGATCAACGACTCGTCTATCTTTTCAGTCAATTCCACCTTCCTGGAAGAAATTCTCTCCACCACACTGATAAATTCCTTTTTCAAGGCCTCTGTCAGCGGGAAAGTGGTAGTAATGGTAGCTTCCTCAATTCCCTTGTGGGTATTGTATTGATGATGGAACTCCTCAGCCACGGCAATCAGGTATGCTTCTCTGTGCTTTTTGGTAAGAATAGTGAAGAAAGACATAGTCATTTCGTTCACTTTACCTTTGAACACTTTGGTAAGCACGGCCAACTTTTTGTCGTGAGTAATAATTGGGCTTTTCAGCATCAATACTAAACCACGGTTATCGTCAGCAACACCCTTCAGGAGCTGCATGTCTTTATTCACCTCTTCTAAAACCTTTTTCTCAACGGCAAGGTCTAGAAGTGATTTAGCATATCTGGAAGCAATTCTATATTCAGACATTCGTCCGGATTTAGTTTAAGTTCAAATCTTTTACATACTCATCAACCAAAGCTTCCTGGGCATTCTTCTCGCCCAATTGCTTTCTGATGACTTTCTCCGTGATTTCCAGAGAAAGCTTGGCAACCAATGTCTTCACATCTGCCAAGGCGGCTCTCTTTTCATTCTCGATAGTAGCCTTGGCATCTTCCAGCATTTTAGCGGTGATTTTGCCAGTCTCTTCTTTTGCTTCCTCTTTAATAGAGTTAGCGGTAGCCATTGCTTCTTTCAGAATTGAATCTCTTTCAGCTCTTGCTTCAGCCAAAAGCTTCTCATTGTCTGCCTGAAGGGCTTTCATTTCATTCTTTGCTTGCTCTGCAGAAAGTAGTGCGCTTTCAATAGTTTGCTCTCTTTCTTTCAAACCTTCGAGGATTGGTCCCCAGGCGAACTTTTTCAACAAGACAAGCAGTAATACAAACGCTACTACTTGAAAGATAATTAAACCGGTATCTGGTAATAATATTTCCATGTTTCTAGTTTTTAAAGAACGATTTCAGACCAGCCTAATGCTTGGTCTGAAATCCGTTCAAATGCTTCTTAAAGTGCTCCAGTGATATCTGTGTTTGTTGCTAACAAGAAACAAGCTACAACACCGAAAAGCGCAATTACTTCAATAAGGGCGGCAATGATCAACATACCAGACTGCAATTTACCTGCAGCTTCTGGCTGACGAGCCATACCTTCCATAGCAGAAGCACCAATTTTTCCGATACCAAGACCTGCGCCTATCGCAACAAGACCAGCACCAATACCAGCTCCCATAAGGGCATAACCGGCAGTTAATAAAATAGCTAACATAAGTTTGTTATTATAAATGAAACAATGGTTCCGTAATCAATTAATGGTGTCCGTCATCCAACGCCTGACCGATGTACATTGATGAGAACAATGTAAACACGTAGGCCTGAATAAGAGCTACCAGTATTTCTATAACTGAAATCACTACAGAGAATAGGGTTCCTACTACACCTACAGCGAGATTGTTCAAAATAAATCCTAGACCTACGATGGCCAATACCACAATGTGACCTGCAGTGATTGAAGCAAACAAACGAAGGGTTAGGGAAATAGGCTTGGTGAAAATACCAATCACTTCAACCACCAGAATAATTGGTCTGAGTGGAAGCGGAACACCTGGAGTCCAGAAGATGTGTCCCCAATAGGCCTTCTTACCATTAAATTGAGTAATGAAGAAGGTAAACAGGGCCAAAGTCATGGTTACAGCAATGTTACCGGTAAGGTTGGCTGCACCAGGGGTAAGACCCAAAAGGTTGTTGAAAAGTATAAAGAAGAACAGGGTCAGCAAATAAGGCATAAAGCGCTCGTACTTGTGCTCACCAATGTTCACTTTGGCAATTTCATCTCTAACAAATACAATGATTGGCTCGAAGAATGACTGAATTCCTTTTGGAGCTGAAACTCCAGATTTGTATTTCTTGGCTACCGCGAAGAAAACGAAAATCATGATGAAGAAGCTCAGGAACAGGGAAGCCACGTTCTTGGTGATTGAAAGATCCAGGAAACCTTCGGTTGAACCTGCATGATGCTCTCCTTCTTCAGTTTCGCCTTCATGGTGTTCTTCCTCTTCCATGGTTCCGTGATGCTCTTCTGCACCTGAACCGTGATGTTCTGCCACCTTATCTGCATGATCAGGATCGTTGTGCTCTGCACCAACTTTGATCAGCTTTCCGTGATCAATCATGTATCCACCGTGCGCTACCGGCTCGTGATGCTCATCATAGAATTGAGAAGACATGAAAAATTTCAGACCTTCTTCGTAATCATAAATAATAACAGGAAGCGGAACGGTCACGTGGGTGTGACCCAGGGTGATAATGTGCCATTGGTAATCATCCTGAATGTGGTGCATAATGAAGTCGGTTCCTCCACCTTCTTCTTTTGCTTCTTCACCACCAGATGCGGCCCATAAATTTGAAGAACTTGCCAGACCAAAAACAGCGACTAAAGCGCTAGTGATCAATAAATTGAGAATGTTAGTTCTGCTTTTTTTCATCATTAGTTTTCACCCTCTCCCGAAATCGCGCGCAAGTTAGACAGAATGGTATATATTTCAAACACTAAATAAAATAAATAGACTACGAAGAAGTTAGCCACCCAGAGCACCCTTTCTTCCAGACCAAGAAAGATGACTGCACCCAGAAAAATCATGCTGAGCAACATCCTTAATACAGTAAGACCAATGAATATATTTGGTCTTGATTGAGCATCGAATGAATTGAGTGCCCAGTGCGCAATGGCCACAACTATAATCCCCAATACTGCAGAGAAAATCATGATCGACCAGATTTGCTCATGAACCAGCGATTTTTCCATCTTAATCTGCTGAACTGCAAATACAAGCGCACACAGGATTAAGCTAAATATCAGTGATTCAATGATTTGGCGAGCCAAACTTTTCATGGCCGCGAAGATAGGCCTATTTGGATCAATGTTCTAAGTTTTAATGTTTAAAGTTTCTCACCGAACTTCAAACATCGAAGCCTCAACTTGAAACTACTCCTTCGGAAGTGAACGGTATAGCTGATAGATGGCACCTCCGGTGCCAATCAGCACCATAATAATTACAAACAAGGCCCTGCCTCCATTCCACCATTGGTCCATCTTATACCCTAACCAACCACACAAACCAATGGTGACGAATAGCTGCAGGCCTAACTGTGAATACTTGAGATACGAGTTGCTATTTTTCTGATTCTCATTCATTTTCATGAGTCAATATAGAGTCGAATGATTGAAGAAGGCGATGAAGCAAGGTTAAATCTTTGAGGAGAATCTCTGCTTCTGCTTTCATATTGGGTTTAAAAGGAATCTGCTTTCCAAAAGATGTTTCTAAACCATTTGGTAACTTAACGTTTAAGTAAAGCCTCTTATCTTCAATAATCCCAGATTTAAAGTTGACTTCTCCCTTAACCAAACCAAACTCCTCCTTTGGATAACCAACAATTTCCAGATTAACATATTGGCCTGGTTGAATCTTCACCGATAGATCTGCAGGAATATAGACAGTAGCATTAATGTTCAATGACTCTGCAAGAATAACACATACCCTTTCCTGATCCTCAACCGAAGTCCCTTTCTTAAGGTCTTTAACCATTAAAACCTTGCCATCAAGCGGAGCAAACAATTCGATGGACTCATGTGACACTGTCGTGATTACTGCCAAAAGTTGACCTTCTTTAACCAGTTGATCATTTTGGAAGTAAACACTGTCGATCAAGCCATTCCCTTCTGATACAAGATAGACAGGTTCAGGATTAGACTTTATTTCAGCGTCCTTAATTGAAATCAAGTCAGGGTATTTTAACAGTTGGCTCAACACCATAACACCAATGAGTATAAAACAAACGATAGTAATACCCCAAGAAATCATCCAATTAGGAGGTCTGGAAAGTATATCTTTTACTTCTTCAGATCTTAAATCAATATTTTCCAGCCTTGCCTTCCTCTCTTCCATCAGCTACCTAATTCAAGTTGATTATGAACCAATTCATAATACGCACCTCTGCTATTAACCAAATCTGAATGGGTGCCCTTTTCAATTATCCTGCCTTTATGCAGTACTACAATCTGGTCTGCATTTTTAACCGTGCTCAGGCGATGGGCTATTACTACTACTGTTTTGTTAACGAAGAACCTTTCCAGGTTTTGCATTATTACTTTTTCATTGTTGGCATCAAGCGATGAAGTTGCTTCATCAAACAATAAAATTTCTGGATTCTTATAAACCGCCCGCGCAATTAGTAAACGCTGTTTCTGTCCTGTACTCATTCCCAAACCTTCTGAGCCAATCACTGTATTTAGGGCAAGAGGCAGAGATTGTACAAAGTCCAGAAGGTTAGCAACTCTCAATGACTCGATTAACCTGTCCTTATCTACTACACTATCATTAATGGCAATATTATGGGCGATGGTATCATTGAAAATATAGCCTTCTTGCATAACCACACCACATTTGTCTCTCCAGAGATACTGTGGAATACTTTCAAGATCATCATCACCAATACAAATTTGGCCTGCATTTAAATTGTAGAACTTCAGCAACAACTTCATTAGTGTCGTTTTACCACTTCCACTTACGCCTACCAATGCTGTGATTTTATTTTCTGGAATTTCAAGATCTAGTCCATTGAATAAATAATCCTCAGCACCCTTATATCTAAAGCCGATGTTTCTCAGATAGATATTGCCGCGTATGTCATGATTGGCCCTTTTATTTTGGTCGAGTTGTTTTTCATCTTTTTGGTCATGGATTTCATTGAGGCGAGCCAATGATATTTTGGCGTCTTGAACCTGCCGAATAAAACTGATGAATTGAGTTACCGGAGAATTGAGTTGTCCGACTATATAGGTTATGGAGACCATCATACCTAAGGTAATCTCTCCCTTGATTACCAGACTTGCAGAAATGATCCCGATAAAAATATTCTTTAGCTCATTAATAAATGACGAGCCTACACTTTGGTATTGTTCCAGTGCCAGACTCTTAATTGATAACTTATAAAGTCTTGCCTGTAAGTGTTCCCAGGCCCATCTTTTCTTCTTTTCGGCATTGTGAAGCTTAATTTCCTGCATACCATTGATTAGCTCTATCACCTTACTCTGTTCGCTACTTAACTGATCGAACCTTTTGTAATCCAATATTTTTCTCCTTTTGAGGAAGAACATGATCCAAAACAGATAGCAGAGACTACCAATAACAAACACACCAAAAATCTGAAGACTGTAATAAGCCAATACAGCCGCAAATACCAACAGATTAATTAATGAGAAAATGATGTTTAGGGATGATGAAGTAAGCAGATTTTCTATCCTCTTATGGTCTCCGATTCTTTGCATAATATCCCCGGTCATTCTCACATCAAAGAATGATATGGGCAAGTTCATGAGCTTAATGAAGAAATCAGAAACAAGAGAAATATTAATCCTTGTGCTGATATGCAGTAAAATCCAACTCCTTATTACTTCTATGGAGGTCCTGCCAATAAAGATAAACAACTGTGCTATTAGTATAAGATAAACAAAACCCAGGTCACTGTTTCTAATACCTATATCAACCACTCCCTGAGTAAGAAAAGGAAATAGAAGCTGCAAAAAGCTGGCTGCACCAAGTCCAATTATAAGCTGAAGGATCAGCCTTTTATATTGAAGTAAGTACCTGGATATGAACCGGAAATTATATGGCTCTCGGTCTTCCTGAGGGTTTTGCTGATAAAGTTTTGGAGTAGGTTCTAGAAGGAGGACAACTCCTTCCTCTGTCTTAGAATTAGCGTTGTTCCCAATCCATTTTTGTATAAACTCCTCCTGATTATAGGTTAATAGTCCAATGGCCGGATCGGAAACATAAACCCTATCCTTTTTGATTTCATAGACAACGGCAAAATGGTTCTTGTTCCAATGAACTATACAAGGTAAAGGAACTTCCTTTTGAAGAACGTCAAAGCTGGTCTTGATACCCAAAGTCCTAAAACCTATTGATTCGGCTGCTTCACCAATACCTAGAAGGCTACTTCCAGACCTGGTGGTTTCACATAATTGACGGACATGTTCTATAGATAATTTATTACCATAGAATTCTGAGATAATCAATAAACATGTAGGCCCGCAATCTTTAGATTCTGCCTGCTTCTTGAACGGGAACTTCATTCATTTTATTTCAGTATTAAGCCGGGATAATACCCCGGCTTAATTAATTCAGTACTCAAAAGAATTACCCTATACACTCTCCATCATTATCTGGAGAACATGCTGCAGGTGAACAATAAGCATTAGGGTTTTCTAAAAGATTCTGACAAATGGCATGGGGGTTTAGAACTGGTTGACCATGCCAAATAAGGATACAACAATAAAAGTCAAGAGAAGCACTGCCACCATTGATAGACTTCTGTTCTGCTTTGCTCAGTTGTTGGGCACCATCAATTTTTAAAATGCTTTTTAACATAGTATTTCATTTAAGATTGCGTATGCTGTGAACATTTTGAGACACTCACAGGATGTGTCGATTTTACACGGGGATCGATTCAGGGCTAACCCTGAATCGATCTAAAGGTCAGAAAGTTTAGCAGTCTGGACAGATACATCCACATTCCTGAAAATGCACTTTAGGTAGAAAACAAGCATTAATACCTGGCTCATATTCTACACACTCCCAACGAACGCAGTCATTCAATGACTGACAGAATAAGTCACCTGCAGGTCCAAGCTCACAGGTACTGGCAGTGCCACAACCCACTGAAGTTCCTCCATTAATGGATTTTAAATCTGTTTTGCTCAATTGCTGAGCTCCTTCGATTTTTAAAATGTTTTTTAACATAATATTGAAATTAAGATTACTTTGGCTGTGAACATTTTCGGACACTCACAGTTTGTGTCCATTCTTTGCGATAAGAATATTGTTCTAAGACCAAGCCAGATTATATCTGGCTTGGTTGATTAATTTCGGTCTGATTTCTAATTGAGGCCTGTTGAAATATCGGGTCCGGATCCTCTAGCAGCTCCTCCACAAAGAATATCAGATTGTTCCTTTTGTATTCTTTTGGAAACTGTCTCCCGTTTACCAGAATGGCTGGAGTAAAACCAAGTCCGTTTTCTACACACCAACCAGAATGCTTTTTTAGTACTCCTTCATATTCATTCGGTTTATTGGGTTTACCCCACAGCTCAAACCACCGAGCCCTTTCTTCTTCTGATTTCGATGAATAAATACCTCTGATCGCTTGCAGACAATCTTCAGCACCCTGTATGCTAAATATCTCCAACAACCTCAAGGCAATTGGAGCAGGCCCCTTGTTAAGAGTATCCGTTGGCACATTAAACCGAATAGTAAATTTGACTTTTGAGCCAAAGGGTGTAGCCATAATTTTGTCCATATGTTCGTGAACCTCCGGACAATGGCCACAGTAAGGATTCGTAACGAGGACAATCTCAAGAGGAGATTCAGTATCGCCAAAAGTAATGTCCTGTATCCCAGAAATGGTAGTATCAACAGGTTCAGATTGGAGAAGAAGGTTCTTAAAAACACTATACTTCCTGACAAACCGTAGATTACTCTTGAGCTCTTCTGTGGTTTCCGTCAAATTCAAATTAAGAGAAGACAGTCTATACCAGAGAGAGGCACTAATTAAAAAACCAAATGCAATAATGGCTCCCTGTTGAACAGAAAATGCTAATGACCAATCAATGCTGATGAAAGAAATAGCCAAGCTAAGAGTAGCAATTGTGACAATAGCAAGACACAATCTGCACCAACTTTTCAAAACAAAAGCCTGATAATATACTGAGTATAAAATAATCGGAATGGTAATAAGGTTCATCAAAAAAAGCGGCTGCCAAGACAACCCCGAAATGACCAGAAGACAAAATGATACTGACATTCCCAGGAAATAAACTACTGAAGAGTCGCTTAGCTTGAATCCTAGAATTTTAGAACCTTCAGATTTAAGTACATCCTGACATCCTTTTGATGCCTTTGTGCCAGAGGCGGCACAGACTGCCTCGCCAAACTGTGTAGGGTTTCCTTCTTCTTGCTTTACTATAGAGTGACCAACAAAAATACCGGATGTCAATAACCAGAAGAAAATAAGGGAGGGTAGGTCTTGTGTAAACAAAAGAGGACACAAAGTAAAAACCAAGACCGTTATCCAAAACAGAGTTGAAGCAAACTCACGATTTCGACTGGACTCACTTACAGGCTTGGTATTCAACTCCGTCTTTTCTATCCCTAGAATTATTGAATCAAATATTTCAAGAAACGACTGCCTGTCATGAGTCTTTAATTGTCCTTTATCATTGTAAACATTGACAATATCTCCATCAACCTCTACCACCTTTAGAACAGTGCCCTTTTCCTGCTTTATCACTGCAAGAAATGGCTCGGTCAATAAGTCAAGAGTTTCGTTGTTGGAAGGAACCTTTAGAGAGAAGTTCTCAACTCCAAAATGATTCAATACTCCGCTAACTGAAGATAAGCTTGGAAAATCAGGATGAGAGGATAGCTGAAAATCAAGTTCAGCTATATCAACTTGGATGTTGTTCTTTTTGAGGAGTAGTCCTACTGTTCGTGATATCTGGTCCATTGTGTGTATGTTGGATTTGTTCCAAAACGAAATGAAC
>Ga0114899_1000442_pt1 | contig 29549 bp, 22 predicted proteins | sample MalvireepMed_215_FD_83497 | JGI IMG/M metagenome (GOLD analysis project Ga0114899, IMG submission 83497) | Marine viral communities from the Global Malaspina Expedition - Malaspina viral metaG DeepMed_215 | ecosystem: Environmental > Aquatic > Marine > Oceanic | place: Mediterranean Sea...
GCCGCCGCGATACTTGCCGGAACCACCGGAGCTGGCCTTGATCTGACGGCCGAGATAGATCAGCGGCTCGGCCAGTTCCCAGATCTCCATGTCGCCCATGTCGCCTTCGGGGTTCCAGATCGCCGCGGCATGGCTGAGGCCATCGGCGTAGGCCGAGGCGCCGATGCCATTGGCCGCGCATTCGAAGCTGTTGACCGCATGGATCTCGTCGTACTGGTTGAAGCCGCCGCCCTGCAGCCAGTTGGAGGTGTTGGCATTGCCGGCATTGACCTCCTCGAGATAGCCGCGTCCGAAGTAGGAGCGGGAGAGACCGCGCCACAGTGCCGTCCAACTGGACACCAGGAAGTGCCAGGAGTAGGAAAACGCCACGCGGCGGTCGTCCGGATTCATCCAGGTGCCCTTGGGCAGCCGGAATTCGGTGCCGTAGGCGGCCCCATCGTTGATCATCTCCGACGGTATCAGGGTCTGGGTCATCATCACCCAGATACCCGAGGTGAAGCTGACCTGATGGGCGTTGTAGGTATGCCAGCCCCAGCGGCTGGCACCCTCGAAATCGAGCTTCCAGGTGCCGTCCGGGCGGATGGTCATCTCCGATGGCGCGTGCATGATGGTATCGACCTTGGCGAAGTCCGAGGGCACGCGTACGTCCTCGTGATCGTAGGGCACGTCGACGAAGCCCACCTGCCGATACTTGCCGGGAATGGTCATCGCCTTGATGCGATTCTGGAGGCCGATCCGACCATGTTCGACGGCCTCGTAGGCGAACTTCCAGTAGGCATCGATCCCTTCCTCGGCGATCACGTCCTCGACCAGCTGGCGAATCATGTGACAGCCGGCGACCCGGGTGCGCTCGTCGAGCATCCAGTAGCGTGTGGTGCGCACCATGCGCTGACTCTCGTGCAGCCAGTCGCGGAACAGCGTGTCGTCGGCACCGACCTTGCGGCAGGTGATGGAGTAGCCATCGCCGAAGCGCTGCACCTGGCCGGTGGCCATCGAGCCCGGCCCGACGGCGCCCGTGTCGATGACGTGGGTGACGCCGCCGACCCAGCCGATCAGTTCCCCCTGGTGAAAGATGGGCACGATGGTATGAATATCGCAGGGGTGGACGTTACCGATCAGCGAATCGTTGTTGCAGAAGATGTCCTTGTCGTTGACGCCCGGATTGCTCTCCCAGTCGTTCTCGATCATGTACTTGATCGCGGCGCCCATGGTGCCGACGTGGATGATGATGCCGGTAGAGGTGAGGATGGAGTCGCCTGCAGCGTTGTAGAGGGTGAAACAGAGTTCGCCCTCCTGCTCGACGATCGGCGAGGCGGCAATGCGCTTGGCCGTCTCGCGCGCATCGACGACGCCGGCGCGCAGACGGGAGAACAGCTTGTTGTAGAGAATGGGGTGCTTGTCGCGCAGTTCCAGGGTCTCGAGGCCGGCGTAGTGCCGTGACTGCCGGGTGTCGGCCATGATCCGGTCGCGGTGTGCCTTGAGGGTTTCACCGCCGCGGACGATGCCCTGGGTTTGGTTCGTTGTCTTGACGTGTTCTGGCTGGTTCATGAGGGTACTCCTTCGATGACATTCTTCGATCACATTGTTATGGAGTTCGCACGGGATCAGGTCTGGGTGAGATGGAACAGACGGTGCTCGTCGAGGAACGTCTCGAAGCCTTCGGGCACGATGAAGGTCGTGGCGTCGGATTCGATGACGGCCGGCCCGGCGATGCGATTGCCAGGGTTGAGTGCTTCCATCAGGTAGAGTTGCGCGTCGACCCAGCGCTGTTTGCGGTAGAAGCGACGCGTTCCCAGGAAGGCACCGTCATCCGGTGTCTCGCTGCCGAGCGCTTCCTTGGGGATGCGGGGTTTGGTCGTCGGCACGCTGCCGCGCATGATCGCGCCGGTGACCGAGTAGCCCAGTTCCGGTGAGCGCGCCGAGGCGGCGTAGACCCGGCCGTAGGTGTCGTTGAAGGCCTGCTCCAGCGCCAGCCAGTCGGCTTCGCTGTCGACCTTGTCCAGCGGTGCGTCGATCTCGAGGTCGTTGAGCTGGCCGCGATACTGCATGCGGTAGCCGGGCTGCAGGGTGACCTGGTCCGGCGTGTAGCCGTTGAGCTTGAACTCCTCGAGCACGTTCTGGGTCAGCTCGTCCCAGGCTTGCTGCAGAGTCCTCGAGGCGGCTTCGCGCTGCTCGGCGGGCGCGTCGCAGGCCAGGTTGATGTCCAGGCTCTTGTCATAGCGATACTCGAAATCTGCCGCGGCACAGCCGAAGGCCGAGAACCCGGCGGCCCAGGCCGGTACGATCACGTCCTCGAAACCCAGCCCCTCGGTATAGCCGTAGGTGTGAACCGGGCCGGCGCCGCCGTAGGAGAAGCAAACGAAACTGCCGGGACTGTAGCCCTTGCCGGAGATCATTGCGCGCAGGTAGTCGCGCAGCTCGCTGTCGAGCAGTTCGATCACCCCGGCGGCGGCATCCTCCACCGACAATCCCAGCGGGTCGGCCAACTGCTGCTTGATGGCGTCGTGGGAGCGCTGACGGTCGAGCTTGATGGCGCCACCGAGGAAGTTGTCGGGATTCAGGTAGCCGAGCACCAGGTGGCAGTCGGAGATGGTAATGGTGTCGATGCCGCTGTCGGCCCAGCACACGCCCACCCGATAACCGGCCGAATCCGGTCCCAGCTTGATCGACTTGGTGTAGGGATCCAGGTGGATGAAACTGCCGGCGCCGGCACCGACCGAGTCCATCGCCACCAACGGCAGTGACAGCACCAGTCGCGCCATGTCCGGATCGTTCTTGATGGTCAGCTCGCCCTGGGTGATCAGCGCCATGTCGAACGACGTGCCGCCGATGTCCGAGCAGGCGATATTCTTGTAGCCCAGCACCTCGCCCAGGTACTTGGCGCCGATGACGCCACCGATGGGGCCGGAGACGATGGTGCGTGCCAGCTCCTTGGCTTTCCAGGCGATGGTGCCGCCATGGGTGGCCATGACCCGGAAATCGAACTTGGTGCCGTGCTCCTTGAAGGCGGTGGATATCTTCTGCAACGTCTTTCGCGACGGCTCGGCGGCATAACCCTCGAGAATCGTGGTATTGGTGCGATGGCTCTCCTTGCGTACCGGGTAGTAGTCGGTGGAGGCGAACACCGGGATCTGTTTGCCGCTTCTGGCAACCTCCTCCAGCACGATGTCCCGCACCCGGCGTTCGTGGGTGGCATTCTTGTAGGAGTGCAGGAGACTGATGACGATGCCTTCGACATCGCTGTCGATCAGCTCCCGGGCCGCCTGCCGCGCTCCCTCCTCGCGTAGCGGGATGACCACGCTACCGAACATGTCGACGCGTTCGATCACTCCCCGGGTGAGTCGGCGGGGCACCAGCGGTTCGTCGTAGTAGTGGGTATTGAGATGGATCCGGTCCTCGTAGGCGAAGCCCAGGTAGGCCTGAATGCCGCGGCCCATGCGGTGGAAATCCTCCATGCCGGCATTGACGATGAGGCCACATTTCAGCCCCTTGCGCTGGACGACGCGGTTGAGCATGGCAGTTCCTGAATAGACGCCCGTCTTCAACTGCGGCAGCGCCTGGTCCAGCGGCAGGTTCCAGTTGGCCAGGCCGTCCTCGCTCGAGGCGATCAGGCCGAGGGCTTCGTTCTCCGGAGTGCTTTGGGCCTTGCCGACGACGAACTCGCCTTCGGCATCGACAAAGAAGGTGTCCGTCATGGTACCGCCGGCATCGATGCCGAGGACCTGGACGTTGCGTTGTGGGGCTGTAGCTTCGGGCATGCGACTACTCCTCATTGTTGTTGTACGAATCCGTTCGAGTATCCGAACGAACGTCACAACATAAGGGGCATGAAGTGTGCCAACTTGACGATCAGAAGCTAGCGCGATGATTTTATTGGATACCTAAGCGTAGGACGTGCTGGTTATGAAAACAGAGTGTACGGGATCTGGACACCTGACCGTTCGGAAGTCGTACGGTCAACCCTTGTCGGCGTTTGCGCTAGACTCAAGGAACGCAGCCGGTCAGATTGGTGGTGTTGCTTTTTACGCCGAAGGTCTAGTTGCGCTTGGCGTAACCGCATGTCTAGCTTCAACCAAAAAAGATTTCTACCTTCGGAGGGAGGAGTTATCAAGGCACTCAATCGTGGACTGGCGTGGCGACGGGCCAGCCACTCACCGTGCCTCCGCTGTCCTCCTTCGTTGGACATGCGGCTGCTGTACCACAGGAGAATGGCATGATCGATAACAAAAACATTCAGCAAGCCTGGGACACTTTTCAGCAATATGGCGTTGCATCCACGCCTATCAGTCCACCCGTCTTGGCGTCATGGCAGCGTAGTCTGCAACACGGTATCGATGTCGAACGCAATGCCACAACCTTGCTCAAGGAGGGCGAGCTCCATCGTCTCAAGCTTCAGCACTCACCATTTCTATATGCTTCGCGCTTGGCCATCAGGGAAGGGCAGGAGCGTCTCAACGATACCCAATCGATGATCATTCTCGCCGACCCCCAGGGCGTGATTCTCGAAACCGCGGGAGATCCGCGTGCCATCGATGCGGGGCAGGACATCAGGTTGCAGAACGGTGGGCGCTGGGATGAAGCCAGTATCGGCACCAATGCCATCGGCACGGCGATCATGCTGAATGCCCCCGTGCAGATCCATGCGGTCGAGCACTTTTGCAACGAAGTCAAAAAGTGGACCTGCGCCGCTGCGCCCGTAACCGATCCTCGCGATCAGCGACTACTGGGTGTTGTCGATATTTCCGGGCCTGCTGACACCTTCTACCCCCAGAGTCTCGCTCATGCCATCGCCATCGCCCGCCAGGTGGAAGCGCTGCTGGCCCATGAAATGGAGGTCGAGCACGAAGGGGTGCTGCACTACTTTCTGGCCAAGCGCTTTTCAGGGCTGAATGACACATCGATCGCGCTCTCGCACAGCGGGAAAGTGCTCTACGCCACCAGTCGTGCCCTGCAAGAGTTGCGTCGTCGCTGCCCCCGTTTGCTGGACAGCCAGCGTGGCAGGCTGGACGTTGGGCAAGAGGTTATCGGGGATACGCTGACCGGTTTTATTGAATCCATCGAGGGACTGATCCCCGGGGCGCGTTGCGAACCCGTGGTGGATCGGAAACTGCTCGGCTATATCCTTATCCTGCCCAGTGTTTCTCAACCCACCCATCCATCGCGCTTCACCGCGCCTCAACGGCTTACCGGCTTTGACGATATCATCGGTGAGAGTCGCGTCATGCGCGACACCTGTGCGACCGCACAAAAGATGGCGCAAAGTGGTGCCCCCATCCTGATTGAGGGGGAGACGGGGGTGGGCAAGGAGCTGTTTGCACGAGCCGTTCACGGCGAATCGCAACGTCCGGGAGCGTTCGTTCCGATCAACTGCGGTGCGATGCCGCGGGAGTTGATAGCCAGTGAACTGTTCGGTCACGAGAAGGGGGCCTTTACCGGTGCGGATCGCTCGTCTGCCGGCAAGATCGAAGTGGCGAATGGTGGCACGCTGTGTCTTGATGAAATCGGCGAGCTGCCGCCCGACATGCAGCCGTATCTGTTACGGGTACTGGACGACGGTATCGTTTATCGTATCGGCAGCCACCAGGAAAAGCAGGTAGCCATCGGTCTGGTATCAATGACCAATCGCAACTTGGCCAATGAAGTGGAAAAGGGCACTTTTCGTCAGGATCTGTTTTATCGCATTGCTACGCTGCGCTTGAGGATTCCGCCTCTGCGCGAGCGTGGAGACGACGTGCTATTGATCGCCGAGCAGCTGTGCAGAACGCTTGCCATGCAACGGGGAACAACCCCCGTTTCACTGTCGAGCGAGGCCCAGGACTGCTTAAGCCATTACCATTGGCCCGGAAACGTGCGCGAGCTGCGCAATGTTCTGGAAATGTCGATGTTAATGACTCCGGGAAAATGCATTGAATGGCACGATTTACCCGAGGAGGTTCGTATGAACCAAGAGGCCCCTTCAGCGACGAAGAGGCTAAAATATACATCGACTTCTGATCTCAGGACAACGGAAGAGCTTCTCATCAAAGAAACAATAGCGCGCCAAGGGGGTAACTTGACCCAAGCGGCAAAGCAACTCGGCATTGCCCGATCCACGCTCTACAGCCGGTTAGCTAAAGCGAAGAAACGGTAGCGACAGTAGCCATGGTTTGACAAAGCCCAGTGCCAGATTCGCTTGATAAGAGACACTCTTTCTCCTCCCTATGTGAACTCGTTCTAACCGCCTGCTTGCTTTATTTTATATTTTACCTGACAGCAAACCTCGCTGACCGCCGGTACCACCTTTCATGCCAGCACCTGCCGCTGACCACCTGGCTCCTGGCGATCTACCTGCTCACCCAGCGCAAGAGCGGCATCTCGGCGCTCCGCCGTCGAGCTGTTTCATGCCTTGACGCGCAGGCGGTTGACCAGCCAATCGTTTTGCAAAATTTCCTCCTTGAGTGAGGTGAGCTCCTCGACATCCCAGTTGGCGCTGAGATAGCGCCCGGTGGCCCAATCTGCGCTGCCGGAGGCCAACCAGACAATAAAACTAGCAGCCAGTTCGGGACTGTCGGTGAGATAGGCGTGCATCTCTCCTGGCATGTTCTGCCCGAGTTCAGTGGCCACTCCTCCGGGATGAATGGCGAAGCATTTGATGCCGTCCTGACCATGATCCACAGTGACGAATTCACACAGACGGTTGATTGCGTGCTTGGAGGTCTGATAATCGGATCCCGTCGGTGAAAGCAGCTGCGCGCCAATCGACGACAGCAGTATCAGATGACCGCCGCTTGATCCTTTGTCGGCCCACTTTTTCGCTGACTCGATAAGATGGGGCATACAGAAACGTATAACGTGATAGGTTCCCTTCACGTTAACTTCCCAGTTGTGCCACCAGCTCTCGGGGTCGGACTCGCCGATCTTCGCCCAATGATCAAGGTAGCCGGCGTTGGCATCGGCGACATCGATGCCGCCAAATGTTTCCACGCAGTCAGAGACGGCGGCTTTGACCTGTTCCGCGCTGGTAACGTCGCACAGTGAATAAGCGCATTGTGTATTCGGGTTTGCTTGCCGGATCAGTTCCCGTGTTTCTTCGAGCGCCTGCTCTGAGCGTGCGGTGATATAGACCGCCTTTGCGCCCGCTTCGGAGAAGGCAACAGCGGTGGCCTGGCCGATTCCTCTTGATCCGCCAGTGATAAAAATGACCTTGCCCGATGCGCTGCCTGCCAGTGACGAGGCAGGGTCGATAGCATCATACCGGGCATGGTGTTCGGTCAGGGAGAGGAATTGGTTATCAATAGATGACATGTCTGTCTCCTGCTGTGGTTTGGCGTATCAATAGACGCCATGCTTTTGATCCGCTCGTTTCTGGGAGATATTGTTCACGAAAACTCAAGAAGTCGTTATGCCGTCTAAGCGCCAGCGCTCACTCCTTCGCAGTATCCCGATACCCGGCCATCATCTTCATCATCCAGCCCGGATACTCCTCCGGTAGACGGCTTACCTCGTCGAGCGCGTTAAGTTCGTCGCCAGACAACCGGATCTGCGCGGCTCGGATGTTGGCTTTCAGCTGCTCCGGCCGCTTGGCGCCAACGATAATGCTGGTCACGACGTTTTGGTGCAACAGCCACGCCAGGGCGATCTGGGCCACCGTGACCGGCTCGCCATCGATCTGCTTTCCGTCGGCAATCTCACGCATTACTTTTATGACGTCGCGGCCCCGCTCACGGTTGACGGGCGGAAAGTCAAACTTGGCACGCCGGTTTTCCTCAGAGACGTCCGGGCCCTCGTATTTGCCGGACAAATAACCACCGGCCAGCGGGCTCCACACCATCAGACCGACGTTCTCGGATTCCAGCATCGGGACGATATCCCGTTCCAGGTCGCGCCCCACCAGGGTGTAATACGCTTGCAGGGAGATGATCGGGCAAAGGTTACGAGCCCGGGTGATGCCGATGGCTTTCATCACCTGCCAGGCGGCCCAGTTGGACAACCCCACGTAACGCACATGGCCCTGTTGCACCAGGGTATTCAGCGCCTCCAGGGTTTCCTCGATCGGGGTGGCCGGGTCAAAACCGTGGATCTGATACAGGTCGATATAATCCGTTTGCAGGCGCGCCAGGCTCGCCTTGCATTCGCTCATGATGTGGCCACGGGAAGCACCACGGGCATTGGGGCCATCGCCCATAGGGCCGAGCACCTTGGTGGCCAACACCACATCTTCCCGGCGAACGCCCAGGTTCTTCAGGGACTGGCCGACGATGCGTTCGCTGGCGCCGACACCATAGATATTGGCGGTATCGATAAAGTTGATGCCGGCTTCCAGGGCGATCTTCATCAGCTCGTCGGCCTGTTCCTGCTGCAAATTACCGATCAGGCCCCAGATGTCCTTATCGCCGCCGAAAGTCATGGTTCCCAGGCACAGCTTGGAGACGAACAGCCCGGAATTGCCCAACGCGTTATAGCCTAAACTATTGTCATTAACGAACAGGGGTAAAGTCTCAGTTGCCATGTTGCACCTCATCATGCGTGTCGGTTGGTGTTTCAGCATTCAGTGTAAATGCTGCCGGTTTCGGTTTTTTGCACTCGCTTGTGTTACTCGGCGAAGATGCCCTGATAGAAACGCATGGCGCCCTCCCAGGAACGGGCCGCTGCCTCTTCGTCATAACCAACCGGCATACCAAACTCCTGGGCGATTCTGTCAGCGCCTGGGTTGGTAAATGAGTGCGGCACGCCGGGGAAGCTCACCAGTGTCAGGTCGACTTCGGCATCCTGCATCTCTTTGACCAGGCCCGCTACCTGATCCGAGGGAACCAGCGTGTCGGCACCGCCGGTGTACACCTGGATTTTGGCCTTTACGGCCCCGGGTTCAGCCGTGAGGGGGCTGCCAAGCGCACCGTGGAAGCTGACAACGCCGTCCAGATCAACGCCCATGCGCGCCATGTTGAGCACAACGGCACCGCCAAAGCAGTAGCCCTGTGCTGCAATCCGCGACCCATCAACACTTTCGTGGTTCTTCAGGATGTCCATCGCCTTCATGAAGCGGGCCTTAACCTGGTCCATGTCCTGGGTTGCCTCCTGCATGAACGCCTGGGCAGTATCGGGATGATCGGCTTGTTTGCCAGCGCCATACATATCCAGCGCAAACGCCGTATAGCCGGCCGAAGCCAGCCGTTCTGCCTGATCTCGCGCGAATTCATTGTGCCCCCACCACTCATGAACCACCAGAACCCCCGGGCGCTTTTGCTCGAACTCATCATCCCAGGCCATGTAGCCGGTGAAGGTCTCGTCGCCAACTTGATACTCGATGGTTCTGGTTTGCATTTCTGCCAGTACCTGCGTACTGGCAACCGTGAGAGAGAGGGTGGCTACTGCCAGTGCTGTTTTCAGGGTGTTCATCGTCTGGTTACTCCTTTTTTGTTGGTGATGAGTCGATTTCTACCTACGGGATCTACGGGGAGCCATCGACCACAGCTCACAAGATATCTCGCCCGGTGCGCGAACACGCATTTAATCGCCCGCTCATAATAGTCCGCTCAAAGCGCGATTCCTATCCAGCGGTTACTGGCAGCGGGCGCGCATCAGTCGCGTTGCGGCATCAAACACGGCCAGGTCTTGTTCGGTGCGCGCGGCGAGGTGGGCGCCTTCCAGCGTCGCCAGGGTCGCCTGCGCTTCATCGGCGGGATCCAGGATGGCCGAGACGGATCCATCCCTGCTCCCCAGTTCAAACATTTCTGTAATCCACTGCAGAACCATTGCGCGAATAGCGCCAACTCTGGCAATGACGGTGCCGGACAGGCTTTCGCGGCAGATCGAAAAAGCAACGCACAGGCACACGGTTTGTCCATCATGTAAGGCCCCGCGGTACAGGGCGATGAGTGCCTTGAGGCGCGCGCCGGCGCTGGCATGGGCTGCTTCTATCTCGGCAAGACCCTGCTGCAGACTGGTTTGATAGCGCTCGATCAACGCTTCGGCGAGCTTTGCCTTAGTGGGGAAATGATAATGGATCGAGGCCTTTCGAATGCCGATGGTCTCGGCCAGATCCGCATAGCTGAACCCATTAAAGCCCCGCGACCGAACGGTGTGCTCGGCAAGATCCATCAGGGCTGTCCTGGTATCACGGTTCATGGTTATTCACCTGTTTGCCTCGTCAATCCCGCTATTGCCGGGCTTATACCCTTGGTGCCGCGGCAAAGCGCAGATGACCTGTTTTCATCCAGATCTTCGCGCCGTCGTCCCCGGCCGTCACGAACAACCGGTGTCCTTCAGGGAGGCGCAGCCAGTCATGCCTGGCCAGCACCTCGCCATTGCCGGTCACCGAACCTTCGATCACCAGCAGCTCGATTCCGCCGGGCGCCTCAGAGGTCAGTGTCGCTCCTGCTTCGAGCCGGCTGTAGGTCACGATCTCACGATCGTCCTCATGCAGCGTTGCGGTGGCAACGCCGCCTACCGGGGCGCCCAGCTCGGCCTCCATACTCTTGCTGAACTGGGTGCGGTCGGCCAGGTCGAACTGCCACAGTTTCACAAATATCGTGCAGCCCGTTTCAGAGCCAGGAATGTGTGACGTGGTTGGGGGGTTGCGCACATAGCTCCCCGCGGGGAAGTCGCCGTGCTCATCCTGGAACACACCATCGAGCACGATGAATTCTTCTCCACCGGTGTGGGTATGCGCCGAGAAATGACTACCCGGTGCGTAACGCACGATGGTGGTGGCGCGGGCAACTTCCTCCCCGATCCGGTCGAGCATGCGCCGCTCCACCCCTTTCATGGGCGAGGGCTGCCATTCAATCTGGTCGGAATGGATAACAACCGGTTTTGAGAAATCCGCATTAATCTCCATGGTACTCCTCACTTTGCCCTAAATGTTTACAGCGCTTGCATGAAGCCCGACGGTTTTGGATCATCCGGCAATTGAAGGGCGGGCGGCGACTTTTGCACGCCAGGCTCTGAGGTTGCCCAGATTTTCAGGAATTTCAACCTTGGCAAAATCTGCAAATACCAACCCGGCATAGGCGGTGATATCCGCGACTGAGAAGCTATCGCCTGCGAGAAACTCATTGTCCGCCAGAACGCTGTCAAGGTAGGCCATAGTTGCGCCAGCCACTTCTTTCTGTTTGTTGCCCCACTCAGCGCATTGCCAGGTTTCCAGATCCGGACCAAGCCCCGGGGTCGCGTGGTGAAAATAGGCGCCCACGGCGTTCATCAGACCGTTTTCTGCCCGCAGATTCATCATCGCGATCAGGGCGCGCTCCTTTGGGTTTGTGCCCGTAAGGGACGGACCATCAAAGACGCCGTCGATATATTCGGCAATGGCATTGCACTGGGCGATGCAGGTGCCGTCGTCAAGTTCCAGCATTGGCACGGTGGCATCCGGGTTTTTCGTTTTGAACGCGTCGGAGCGGTGCTCACCGCTCATCACATCTACCGGGACGAATTCCACCTTATCTGTTGCGCCTTTTTCTGCCACAGCAATGCGGACACGCAGTGGGTTCGGGAAGCCTTCAATATCGTAAATTTTCATTGGTTACCTCTGTTGGTCATTGAGCCTACGGAACCTAATTTACCTACTGATAGGTAGGTGCGCAAGAGGCAAGCTAACTTTTTTTGCGTTGGTTTGAGCCGTTGACAAGACATTCCAGTAGCGGAGTGTCTCGTCATCTACACCTCATCTGAATGAATAGCGCAACATAATGTCAAGCAGTGCCTAGCCAAAGCCCCAGTAGCAGCAATGTGAGCGCACCCAACAGCACCCCTACGTTGAGGCCCATCAGCGGCTCCAGCCGTGAAGAAGGTGTTGCCAGTGCTTCAGCAGGCAGGCGCCAAACCAGCCACAACGCCCCAGGAAGTACTAGCCAGACAAGCCAAGCCGTTGTGGGCAACCCGCCGACCAGAATGCCCAGCGCTACCACTGCAAAGGCCGCAAGCAACAGTACACCTACCAGGCGAGCGGCACGATGCGCCCCGAGCAAAATGACCAGATGGCGGCGACCTACGTAGCGGTCGGCGTCACGGTCGGGCAGCTGGTTGAGCAACAGCAGCTCGCTCACCAGTAGCCCGACGACCAGGGACACCCACAGCGAGGTCGCATCCGGTGTACCGCCAAGTGCCAGCGTAAGCGTCTGGCGCTGGTGGTTGCCTACCTTGAGGGTCGGCCCTTCTTGGTGTTTGACGAGTGGGCGGCGGATCAGGATCCGTTATTCAAAGAGGTGTTTTACTGCGAGGTGTTGCTCGAGCTAAAACGCATGGGCAAAGCGGTGCTGGTGATCACCCACGATGACCGCTATTTCCACCTCGCGGATAGGTTGGTGCGGCTGGAGAGTGGCAAGCTGTTGGCGACAGAGCAGCTAGATGGTGAGCAGCCGACTAGTGTGGAAATGGAGGCAATCGAACCGCCGTAGGGTTGTTGAGCCAGGGATGGTTCAAGAGCTTTTAACCAAGGTCTCCACCTCAAACGCTACAATCTGGCGCTGGGTGCTGGAAAACTCCACGCCGATCAGGTGTATGGGTTTGCCGGAGGCGCGGTGCTTATCGGCATAGCCCTTGTATTTGATTTGCGTCAGCGCTTTACCTTCTGGCAGTTGTTCGACCACCTTAAACTCAAACAGGTAAATATGCCCACCAACGTCCACACTCATATCCACCTTGCCGTGGTGGCTGGCATCTTCCACCGTCACATCCAGCCCCAGAGCGGCAAAGTGGCTATAGAAGACACTGGCATAGTGGCCTTCATATTGGGCAATGGGATTGTTGCGGTACCAGTCGTGGGGGAGTCCTGCATAAAGGGCTTTGAGATGAGCTTCCAAAGCAGCCAGATCATGGCGCTGAAAAATATCGAATAACGCCAGTTGATGGGTTTGTGCCTCGCTTGCGTTGATACCCAGTACCGGTAGCAATAAATCGTTGAGACTGCTTTCCACCTCTCGATTCGGAAAGCCTAGCGTATAGAGGCGATAGCCCAGTATGGGCTCCTGCACGTCCTTAATGGTGATATAACCCGTTTGAAAAAGTAGCCCTTCGGTGGTGATGTCATCCACATCAAAGCGCCCTAGCAACTGCGCTTTTGCCTGTAAGGTCTCCAATCGAGGGGTAAACACTCCCCGCTGCTTGAGGATATCGACCAAAAACGTCGGCGTCGCAGACTCAAACCAGTACGGGCCGAACTCTTGTTCTTGGAACAGCAACAGTACATCGAAGGGATTGTAGACAGACGTAACCTCTCGGCCACCCCAACGATAGCCGTTATACCACTTTTTGATTTCCTGACGGTCTAACCCAGACAGTTCGGGTTCAAATACTGTATCAATGTCGTCATCGGTATAGCCACAAAGGGTCGCATAGTCGGGCGACAGGGTAATATCGCGCAGATTGTTCAAGCCCGAAAACAGACTGACCTTGCTGAACTTGGAAACACCGGTAAGCAGCACAAAGTGCAAGTGCGGGTCGGCGTCTTTGATAACGCTGTAAAGGTTTTTCAGGCCCTCGCGTAGTTCTCGGGCGCGCTCCGACACCAGGATATTATCCAGAATCGGTTTGTCGTACTCATCGATCAGCACAACCACCCGCTGGCCGCTCTGCTGGTGGGCGGCGCGGATTAGGGCAGAAAATTCACCCGGTATATCGGTTTTATGATGCTGAGTAATGCCGAACTGCTCGCGTTGAACCCTTAACTGCTCACGAATACGCTCGTCCAGCCCTTCACGGCTCTGCATCACTCCATCGGCAAAGCTAATACGAATCACCGGGTAGCGCTGCTGCCAGTCCCACCTATCATGAATATAGAGCCCTTCAAATAGCGCTTGGCGGCCTTCAAACAGGCAGCGCAGGGTATCCAGCAACAGGCTTTTGCCGAAGCGGCGCGGCCGCGATAGGAAATAGTATTTGTTCTGATTAACCAAACGCTCGATATGCGGGGTTTTATCGACGTAGTAATAGTTGCCCTCGCGGATATCCGAGAACGTCTGAATCCCGATGGGTAACTTACGGCGGTGGGAATTCGTCACGGCGGCCTCCAGAGCAAAAAACAGCGATACAAATAGCAGTTTAGCATGCCCAGCGGCTTGGCATAACGCGTACTATATCGCGGAGCAGCCTCGTCGGGTTGAGTATGTCTACCGAGGCAATATTCGGTAAGTCTGGGTGTAGATCATTGATCAAATCGACGAGTAGAGTTATGGCCGATCAACCCGTAGATCTTGCCCTCTTTGAAACGGTGCGCCACAGAATGCAGCAGGCATTTGCCGTTGATCTCGAAACGAAAGTGGCACCCTTGACCTCGAACATGCTGGTTTCCTTGTGCAAGGAGTTTATCTTACAGGGAGTCGATCTCCATAGAGTAAACGAGAATCGTTGCTTCTATCTCTCGTGCTTGACCTCCTTGCATTTCTCAACTCTGGGCTGATTCAATTACCCGCACCCTGCTAGCTTGTTACCGATAGTCGATGCAGCGTTAGGTCATGCGTAGCATCGCGATAGCGGTGCGCATTAACGCCCTTGTGTAATGACCTCGGTCGCCGCCACCGCACGCTCGACGGCGCTGAAGGAGATGCGCTCCTGCTCCAGTCGCACCCTCGCGCCCAAACGGTCTGCGCGCAGTTCCTCGAACAGTGCCTGCTCGTCGGCGGTGAGCCGGGTGGGGTGGCCGGTGTAGCGCTTCTCCTCGGGTTCCTGGCCCCACAGGGGGTGGTGGCCCATCAGAGTGGGACGGTCCATCAATAGGGAGCGGGCATGGGGCAAGCTGGCGCGCAGGCGGTTGAGGATGCCGAAGCCGTGGGTGTCGATGTCGCCCCAGTACCAGAGCGCGCTATCGTGCAGCCAGGGGATCTCTCTCAGCCTCTCCAGGCCATAGCCCAAGCCGAAGATCACCAGGCTGGCGGATGTCTCGGGGAAGGCCAGGCCGTTGGTGCGGTTCTCGGTGATAAACACACGCTGCACCGGCAGGCTCAGCCCGGAGAACTCCTCCGGCGGAACCGCGATATCGCGCAGGCCCTGAATGGACAGCGCCGGGTCGAGCAGACGGAAGCGGATCTGCGGCGCTTCCGTGCGCAGGCCATAGCGGCGCGCGAAGCCCTTAACGCCGCTGGCATCGCGGTGGATGGCGGTCGCCGGTAGCACCACATCCAGCAGCTCGGCGAGCAGGCCCCGGCGGGTTTCGATGAACTTGGTGTCGACGCCGGGAATGTCCAGTTGGCGCAGGTAGAGCCCTGGCCGCGGGTGGGCCAGGAACCACGCCAGTATGGCCAGCAGGCGGGGCCAGTCGTGGGCATGGCGGAGCACGGCGAGGGGGTGGCGCGCTATCCAATCCTGCAGTTCGAGGTGGTGGTGAAGCAGGGTGTCGACCAGGGCCTGGAAGCGCTGGGCATCCTGCTGGCGACGGATCAGCTGCAGGGCCTGGGTTTCATCGGCGATGATCGCTGCCACCGGAATGGCGTTGCTGCCGTGAACCCGGTTGTTGACCTGCTGCCAGCGCAGTTCGTAGCCGTAGCCGCGTCTCTCCCGGCTCTGCTCCCGCAGTGCGTTCACCCAGTCCATCACCGCGCCGAAGCGCTCGGTGATGTCCCGGGCGCTGGGGCGGCGCAGGCGGATCTCCAGGGGGAACGGCGATTCGCCGGACACCCGGGCGGCGAGAAGGCGGCCGCTGTCCCAGGCCTTTTCCACCTGCGCGCGGATGGATGCAGGGGTACTCCAGCTCATGACGCGCTTATCATGCTGCGGGCGGCGCGCTCGGCGCGATACTCCTCGATGCTGAGGTTGCGCACCATCGAGTGCTGACCACCGTCGTTGTGCACATAGCCGACGTTGGCCACAAAGGGCTCAATGATGTGGATTTTCTGCAGCGGGGTGATGATCAGCAGTTGCAGATTGAGCCGCTGGAACAGCTCCAGACCGTAGCGGGCGGATTCGTCGGAGCCGCGGCCGAAGGCTTCATCGATGACCACGAAGCGGAATGAACGTGAACTTTGCCCGCCCGTTTCGAGGCCGAACTGGTAGGCCAGGCTGGCGGCCAGCACCGTGTAGGCGAGCTTTTCCTTCTGACCACCGGATTTGCCGCCAGCATCGGTGTAGTGCTCGTGCTCGGCGTCGTCCTCTCGCCAGCGTTCCGAGGCGGAGAAGACGAACCAGTTGCGCACATCGGTGACCTTGCGTGTCCAGCGCTTGTCGGGTTCGGTCTGGCCCTCCCGCCCGCGCAGGCGCTCGATGATGGCTTTGACCTGCAGGAATTTGGCTTCGGAGTACTCCTCGGTTTCCGAACCGGTCAGCGCCCCTTCGGTGCAGGCGCGCAGCGACTCGCGGAACTCGCGTACCTCGGGATCCGGGGTCGGTTCGGCCTGCAGGCGGATATAGCGGTTGGGGTTGTAGTCGATGGCGTGCAGCGAGCGGTTGATGGTATCGATGCGTTCGCGGATCAGCTCGCGCTCCTGGTTGAGCTTGGCCTGGAAGCCGGCCACCTCGCGGATGGTGTTCTCCTTGAGCAGCTTGCGGAAGTCGGCTTCGAAGCGCGGCAGGTCGTCACCGACCAGCTGCTCGAGCATGCCGCGGTACTCGTCGCCGGCGGCGATGCTGACGTCCACCTCGCGGGTCTCCAGTGGCCACTCGGTCTGGTAGCTACGCATGGCGTCGATGATGCGTTCGCCGAGGCGCTTGAGGCGTTTCTCCTCGGCGTCGATGCGCCCCTGAAGCCAAGTGCGCATCTCCCGCTCGGCATTGTCGCAGGACTCCACGGTCAGGCGCCGCTCGGGCAGGGCCTCGGGGCGTAGCGCGTCGAGGCGGGGAAAGTCGCTTTCGCGCACCGTGGCAGCGGTACGCTCCACCAGGGCTTCGGCCTCGGCCTGGGTCTCACCGGCCTGATCGTACTTGAGCCGTGCAGTGGCGCGTTCGTCGCGCAGCCCGGTCAGGCGCGCATCCTGCTCCTTGAGCTCTGCTTCCAAGTCGCCGAGCTGCTGCTGGAGCAGGCGCAACGTATCCGAGGTTGCCTCGAGCGACTGGCGCTCCTCCTCGAGTCGCTGGATGAGCAGCGTCGGGGTGTGCCAGTCAAGCTCCTGAAAGTGGCGGTAGACATCGATCCGGTGGAGCAGGGTGCCGCGGGTTTCCAGTTGCTTCTGGGTCTCCTGGGCCTGGCTCAGGGTGTCGGCCAGCTGCTGTAGCCGCTGCTGCAGCTGATACTGCTGCTGCTCCAGGGCGGCGATCTTGGCCTCGTTGCTCCAGCCCAGCACATAGCGGGCACGGTCATTGATGGCGTGGCGGTCGTCCTTCTCGTGGCGCTCGCCTTTGGCCTTGATCTGGCCGCTACGGGTGATGGCGCGTTGCTCGCGGCGCAACTGCGCCAGGTCGCGGCAGCAGGCGTAGTCGAAGCGGCGGGCGAGCTCCTGTTCCAGCCAGGCGTAGAAGTCGGAGTCTGGCCGTACGGCGAGCTTGCGCACCAGGGAGTCCGGGTGCAGCTGCGGCAGGCTGGCGCCTTTCGGCTCGCGCACCCGGTAGTAGACCAGGCGTCCACGCAGGTGGGTGCGGTCCACCCACTCGGCGACCTCCTGATAGTGTGCATCCGGCACCAGCAGCGACAGACCGAAATTGTGCAGCACGCGCTCGATGGCGCCCTCCCAGTCGCGCTCTTCATCACGCACCTGGATCAACTCACCGGCAAAGGGCAGCGACTCCACTGGCAGCCCGGTGCTCTCGCACAGCCGCTCACGCAATGCCAGCATGGCGGCAGGGATGTTGGAGCGACGCTGGCGTAGGGAGTTCAGCTCGCGCTCGACCTCCTCGACACCCTCGCGGCCATCGCGGAAGGCGACCGCCGCCTCGGTTACCGCGTTCTGGGTCTCGGCCTTGCGGTCCTCCAGGGTCTCGAGGGCGTGTTCCACCCGCTGGCGGTTCTCCACAAACACCGCCTCGTCGCCCAGTGGGTCCAGCGCCAGGCGCTGGGTAAGCGTTTGGTACTCCTCGGCCCGCCGACGGCGCTCATCGGCCCGCTCGCCCTGATCCTTGATCTGTCGCTTGAGTTGCTCCAGGCGGTCGCCGCCGTTGTCGGCAATGGCCTGCTTCAGCTCGTCGCGCTTGGCCTGGTTGTGCTGTTGCTCGCTGGTCAGCGCCTCAATACGCGAGGCCAGCCGTTCCAGCTCCCGCTCCAGCTTCTCCCGCCGCTGCTCAAGTAACTGTGCCTTGATTCCGGCGAACCAGGGTTGTAGCGCCTCGCGGCAGGCGGTGAGCTCCCGGGCCTGGTCGCTGGCCTCGGCGTAGCGGTCCAGGTTGTCGACCATCGGCTGCAGGGCGTCGATCTGCGCTTTCGCCTTGAGCACCGCCTGGTGGGCGCGGTCAAGGTCCTCGAAGTGACGGATCAGCGCGTCGATGCGCTCCTCCACCGCGAAGGCTTCCAGCATATGCCCGCGCACGAACTCGGTGAGATTGCCGACCGATTTCATCGAGACCGTCTGGTTGAACAGCTCCAGGGCCTGCTCGCTGTCGAGACCAAAGCGCCGGCGGAACGCCGCCCCATAGGGCGGGAAGTGGTCGAAGAGCTCCACCTGGGGCAGCTGGCGCAGGCGCTTGCGCAGGGCATTGAGGTCGCTGCCGAAGTTGGCGAAGTCCTCGGTGATGGTCAGCGGCCGGTCGGCGACCACATAGCTGCGAGCGGGTTGCCCTTGGCTGTCGCGCAGCCAGAACAGCTGGGCCAGGGTGACGTGCTGGTCGTAGCCGGCATGGTAGAACTGCGCGAGAATCACCGAGTAGCTATTGAAGTCACGCAGGGCAACGGGCTTGGCGGCCAGGGCGCCGTCGCTGCGCTCGGTCTTATAGTAGCCAAGCACGTAGGAGCGCAGGCTACGCTCGCGCTGTTCGGCGCCGGCGGCCTTGTTGTAGGTGATGCGCTGGGCCGGTACCAGCAGGGTGGTGATGGCGTCCACCAGCGTCGACTTGCCGGAGCCGATGTCGCCGGTGAGCAGGCTGGTTTCGCCATTCGGTGCCAGGTGCCAGACTCGCTGATGAAAGGTGCCCCAGTTGTAGACCTCCAGGCGCTGGAGCCGAAACCCGGTGTGAGAGTCGTCGCTGGCGAAGTCGAACAGCGCGTTCTGCGGATTATCCGTCATCGTCGTTATCCAGGTGCTGGCGGTAGTCTGCTAGGTGTTGGTCGAACTCGGCGAGCCATTGGGCGTCGACGAAGGCGGCGAGAATGCGGCGCACCTCGAAGCGCTCCTCCTGGCCGCGCAGCCGGCGCAGGAAGCCCAGTTCCACTACCCGCTTGATATGGCTGTCCATGCGGCTCATCAGGCGCACTTCATCCCCTGTTTCAGGCAGGAACAGGCGCAGCATGTCGGCGATCTGCTCGCGAGAGAGAATCAGCCGCGGATCGCAGCCGGTGGCGTCATGCTCTGCCAGCTTCTTGCGCAGCAGTGCCAGCAGCAGGCTGACCGGGTAGCTGAGCTGGCGGCGTGGTACCAGACGCGGCAGCTCCTCCTCGCCCTCCTCGGTCGGGCGCTGGCGCAAATAGGCGTAGCCCTCGGCTTCGTCCAGGATCAGCTCCAGCCCGAATACACCGGCATGGTCGCGTACTTGCGCCTGGAGTCGCAACAGATCCTGCCACGCTCCAGACTGGTCATCGCGGTAGAGGACGCCTTTGAACAGTTGGATCAACACCGGAGAGAGCGCCGGTTCGCGCTCGTTGGGTGGGGTGCCGGTCTCGTTCATGGGTGGGCTCCCTGGTGGCCACTAACGAAGATCACCGCAGGCAGGGCGGCGCGGCGCTGCTGGCCCTGGTCATCGGTCCAATACACGACCTGCTCCTGCGTTTCATCGACGAGGCCCAGCCCCTCCCCGGTGGCCAGGCTCAGCCAAGTCACCAGCTCCGCCAGTCCCTGTTCCAGTGGATGCCGCTGCAGCAGCGCCTCCAGGCTGATCTGGCGCTGGGTCTGCAGCGCCTGGCGTAGCCGGGCCCGCAGCCGCTCCTTGTCCACGTAGACCTGTTCGAACAGTGGGTCGGCAGCGATGTCCGCGGTTCCCTCCTCGAGCGGCGCCTGCTCGATACGTGGCTTGATGGGAGGGCTGAACAGCGGCCGATCCATGGCCAACTGGACGTCGGGGGCGGGAGCCTCTACGGTCATGAAAGGGGTGGTTGGCAGGTTCTCGCGCACCGCCAGGGCGTGCTGTTCCAGACCGCGCAGCAGATCCATGATACGCCGATTCTCCAGCCAGGCTTGATCGTCCAGATAGCGTCGCAGCTGTTCGGAGAGCCGGGCCACGGTGCGCTGGGTCGCTTCTCCGGCGGTTAGCCAGTCATAGTGGATGCGGCGCAGCCTCGGGTCAGGATTCAGCTCAGCGACCGGCTCCAGCGACAGGATCGACTCCAGCAGTTCGGTGAGCTCCTGCTGGCGGTCGGCGGACATCAGGAAGTCCCAGAAGGCACGAAAACTGCGGCCCTGGTCGGAGTCTGTAATGGCATCACGCTGGCCCAGTACCTCCTCCAGTATCGCGGCCTTGCCGCCCTCCCAGGTGGCGATTCGTTCGCGTACCTGGCGATCCAGGTCACGAAAATTCTGCTCCACCTGGCGGAAGTCGGCCAGTAACGCCCGAGCCGTGTCGGTGGCCTGAAGAAAGCGCTCGCGTAGTCGCGTGGGATCCATGAACGCCATATGGCCGGCACGAATCTCCTCGATCTCTGCGTCAATGGCGGCGCGGCGGCGACTCAGCTCCGCGATGCGCGTCTCGGGATCCGTTTCGCTGTTCTGGGAGATGTCACGTAGCAGGTCGAAGACCAACTTCAATCGCGACTCCGCCCCCACGAAGGTGCGCTGCTCGAGCCCGGCCAGCCACTGAATGGCTTGCTCGACGGCAGGTATCAGGTCGTAATGCGGTTCGTCCGAGTCGGCGGGAAAATAGCGCCGCAGCCAGCCGCGTTCATCGCTGGCCCAGTCATTCAGATACTCCCGCGCGGGCTTTGGGAAGTGCCCTTCGCCCAGCCCCTGGCGAAGGTGGAACAGATAGTCTTCCAGCCTTGCCGCCAGCTCCTGCTCCGGCAGGCTGCGCACATTGGGCTCGATAAAACTGCGATGCACGAAGGCAATGATCAGCGGTGCGTGGTCGGCCAGCAGCAGCCGCCAAGCGGGATGGTATTTACGTAGACTGTTGAGGTAGTCGTAGTCCATGCGGCTGGATTATGCTCTATGAATAGCCACCCATGTCCAGGCCGCACAGGGGGAACTAGGTAGCCTTGAACAGTTGGATTGAGATTCGTTCGATTATGCCTCACCTTAGGCCGCGCTTGCTACCCCAGCCAACCACGCAGCCGTTGGCGAGGGGATGAGTAGGCGGCAGTGTTGCGCTGTGCACTACTCGAAAGCTGTGCGGTGGCTTTGCTCAATGCTTCACCGCCCCCTTGCCCCCACCATACGTGCCAGTACCCGGTCTTTGAGCCAGAAGCGGTGAATCAGCGCCATCGTGATGTGGCCGATGACTAATCCACATAACAGCCACGAGAGCGGGCCGTGAAGGAGCTTGGCTGGGGCGATCATCCAGGTGATGTCGCGTTCCGCTTCGGGCAGCAGCTCCATGCCATAAAAGCGTAGTGCCCCGCCGCGGCCGTACTGGCGCAAAATGGCGAAAGCAGGCAGCAACAGCAGGAGCGCATAAAAAGTGATATGTACAAGGCGTGCTATGCGGCCATCCCATCCGAGCGGCTGCGGAGGACGCTGCTTGCGGTTGACCCATGCCCAGCCAAGGCGAGCCAGCGTCACGATCAGAATCAGAAACCCTAACGAGCCATGAGGCCCAATGCTTGCCAAAAACAGCGTGATAGCGTTTCCGCCCATTCCCCGCCAAGCCAGCAACACAGTAAATTGCAGCGTGACCAGCGCGGCGGTCTGCCAGTGAAGCGCACGGCTGACCCGCCCATAGCTGTCAGGGCTGTCTCGCCAGCCAATAGGCGTTTGAGCTGGCTTGCGTGTGAGATCACTGTTTAACGCCGTGTTGTTTGCCGTTCCTTTAACCATTGGCCTTGCCCTGGCGCCAGTAGCCCATGCTGGTAACGTACTGCTTGGGTAGCCCGCACTCGTTGACTAAGTAGCGACGCAGCTTCATGGCGACCTTGGTTTCAGCAGCTATCCAAGCGTAGAAGGGAGCTCTGTCATCCAGGGTGGCGGGTTCCCAGAGTGGGCCGTCCTCATCGTCGCTTTCGTCGTTGCTAGTGGCTGCCGTAGGCACGCCGCCTAGCGCTTGAATTTCCTTATGCAAATCAATATCGCGCACTGCTCTCATCAGCAGCTCACCGTGTTGGCAGCCGGGTTCAGCATCGCGGGCCAGCCAGTGCAGCTTAGCGGCTTGGGGCAGCGGCTGAACGTCGTCACTGCGAGGCACTTCGAACAGCGCTTCGACCCTGGGTTTGAGCGGCAGGTCATCAAGAGTTTCAAGAATGCCTGCGGCGGCGGGGAGGGCGGTTTCATCGGCGATGATCAGAATACGGCGTACACCTTGGGGCGGCTTCCACTCGTAGCCCAGCTTTGGGCCTTCCGAGTTAGCGTCGGGGGCTGTCATGGCAAGGCGGTCACCTGGGCGGGCGTGCATAGCCCAGCGCGATGCGGGGCCATTGTCGCCATGGAGTACAAATTCTACGTCCACCTCTGCCTTCTCCGGCCGCAGAGCGCGAATGGTGTAGGTGCGCGCAGAGGGGCGCTGTGCATCCGGTAGTGCGCGGTAAGCGCCGTACCAGTCATGCTCTTCCAGCTTGGCAATCTCAAACAGCGGATCGAGACTACCACCGCCTTCGGGGAAGAACAGCTTGACACGCTGATCCGGTGCGTAGGTCGCCATATGGCTGACTTCCGGGCCAGTGAAAGTAAACCTGACTAATGAGGCGCTGACTTGGGTGCGTCTGGCAAGGGTGATATCGAAAAGCCGATAGCTCGGTTTGGCTGCCATGATGGGGTTCCTCATGCGGAGACATAAATCAAGGGGGCAATTGTAGTGCTAATTATTATCATTTAGAATCTTCGACAGTCATTCACGCGCTCATTTCCATGCACTCGTTTGCTTATATCCAAGGTCACTCCCATGACGCAGCCGCCTGCCCTCGCTCTTTTGGTGAATCGTCCCGCCACCACCAACGGAGGGGCATCATGCTAGGCGCTGCTCAACGAATGGGAGGAATGACCCCCGCGAAAGCTTGTCTGTTGCTGAGCCTGCCGATGGTCGTGCTGTTTTGGGTCGGTCTAGAGAGCCAAGGCGGTTTTGCGCTGGGCCTAGAGGCATTAGTGACCCCTTCTTTCGAGAATGTCGACGAGCTTCTGCTCTATTACGCCTGGTGGCCGCGCCTCTCGATCGCGCTGTTGGCCGGTGGCGGTTTGGGGCTAGCGGGCGTGCTCATGCAGCAGGTGCTGCGCAACCCGTTGGCGTCACCCACCACGTTGGGGGTGGCATCGGGCGCTAATCTGGCGCTGATGACCGCTACCTTGCTGGCGCCAGGGTTGTTGGTGGTGGGGCGTGAGTGGGTCGCCTTGTCGGGTGGCGCACTGGCGGTGGGGCTGGTGTTCCTGCTCTCCTGGCGGCGCGGTTTGGCCCCTGTTGTGGTGGTGTTGGCGGGCCTGGTCGTTAATTTATACCTGGGCGCACTCTCCACCGCGCTGTTGCTGTTTAACCACGAGGCGCTTTCCGGGCTGCTGATTTGGGGCGCGGGATCGCTGGCGCAAAACGGTTGGGACGGCGTGGCGACTCTCTGGCCGCGGCTGGCAATTAGCTGTGTCGCCGCTTGGTTTTTGCTGCGCCCTCTGGCGGTGCTGGAACTGGACGATGCCAGCGCCAAGAGCCTAGGGGTATCGCTGACTTACCTACGCTTTGCGGGCATGGGGCTGGCGGTGTTCATTACCGGCAGCATCGTCAGCGTGGTGGGGATCATCGGCTTCATTGGCTTGGCTGCACCCAACATCGTACGCATGGCGGGGGCGCGTCGATTGAGGTCGCGGCTGATATGGTCGACGCTATTGGGGGCGGTACTGCTGGCGACCACGGATCTGCTGCTGCAGCAGTTCGGGGGCATGGTGGCAGCCTTTATTCCCACCGGAGCGATTACCGGTGCCCTAGGGGCACCGCTGTTGATGTGGCTGATTCCGCGCTTGAAATTGCAAGGCGACCAACCGCCAAAAGGGGCGGGAGTGTTCGCCCATCGTCACCCGGCGCCTTCCCGCTTGGCCGCTGGTTTGCTCCTCGCGCTACTAGGCGCCACGCTGCTTGGTCTGCTCGTTGGCCAAGGTGTCGATGGCTGGTATTGGCTGTCGCCGGATAACTGGAACGTGATGCAGTGGCGCCTGCCGCGAGTGATGGCGGCCGCCGCCAGCGGGTTGATGCTGGCGATTGCCGGAACGATTCTTCAGCGCCTTTCGGCCAACCCCATGGCCAGCCCTGAAGTCTTAGGTATTAGCGGTGGTTGTGCCATTGCGCTGATTCTGGGGATTTTCCTGCTGCCCGCGCCGACCAACTTCACGTTGATCGGGGTCGGCACCCTGGGCGCTTTTGCGACGCTGTTGGTATTGGTGGGGATTAACCGTAAAAGCGGCTATCTCCCCGAGCGTTTGCTGCTCACCGGGGTGGCCGTCAGCGCTCTGTTTGATGCGGTGCGCAGCGTGATGCTGGCAGGCGGTGACCCGCGTGGCCAGCAGGTGATCGCCTGGCTGGCGGGCTCCACCTACTACGTGGATATCACCAACGCCGTGGTGGTCGGGGGCATTGCCGCCGTACTGGCGCTCGTCACGCTGCCTTTTACCCGCTGGCTGGATATCCTGCCACTGGGCGCAGCGACGGCCAAGGCGCTTGGCGTCACGCTCAACCGCGCGCGTTTAGCGCTGCTACTGCTCGTTGCACTGCTCACCGCTTGCGCCACCTTGGTGGTGGGGCCGTTATCGTTTATTGGTTTGTTAGCACCGCACATGGCCCGCTTGGTCGGCTTCTCGCGCGCGGGCCAGCATCTGTTAGGGGCGGCGTTGATCGGTATGCTGCTGATGGTGCTGGCGGACTGGGTCGGCCGTCAGATCATTTTCCCTTATGAGATACCGGCTGGCTTGGTCGCCTCCTTGATTGGCGGTGCTTATTTCATGTGGGGGCTGCGGCGGCTATGAGGTGTGTGGCGACCAAACCAAGTGAGCTTTGGGCGACAGCGAACCCTGCGGAGGCGCTGATAGCGCTGTACCGCCAGCCGCCGCTGGAGAACCTGAAAGCTCCAGCGTTTGGTCCGCCTGACGAACCGACGCTGGCAGCCTCTGCATTGCTGGATCGAGGCTTCTTGAGTGAGCAACTGGCGCGCTATGGCCGTAGCCACGGTGACCATGCTGACGGCAAAGCCATTGCGTCGATTTGGTCGAAATTTCACTTCAGCAGTGTCGCGATCCCGACGCTTGTGGCCAATCTGCTACTGGGCTACGAGTTGCCATTGGCTGGAGATGAGTTGCGGTTGGCGGTTGGCGATCAGGGCCAGACCGCGCGTATCTGGCTGCCCCATGGGGGCGTGCCATTGTCGTCCAGCGCACCCCAGGCGCGATTTTGTCGTTTATTCGATGACCATTGCGCGCCGCTGATCGAGCTGCTGGCGGTGATCTCGGGACTCTCTGCCAAAGTGTTCTGGAGCAACCTGGGGCACTACGTTGAATTTGTGGGCAAGGCCTGCTCGCGGCACCCGGAGTTTTCGGCTGCCGGTGACCCACTGTTGGATTATCTCGATACCAAGACGCTTCCCGATGGGCGGCGAAACCCTCTTTATCAGCCGGTGCGTTATCTGGAACTGGGGGGTGAGACACCGTCCAGGGTGAGACGACTCTGCTGTATCAAGTATCGGCTGCCCGGCGAGCCGCTTTGCGGCGGCTGCCCGCTCAAACCTGAGAACAAGCCGAGCAAGCAACGCCGTTAGGAGAGCATGGCCGATCGAGCGAAAGTAGTGGCCAAAGATGACCGATTTTCATTAGAAAAAATAATGCCTCATTAGCAGTATGATTTTTGGTAATCAGTACGCTCCGTTACTTTATTGCCAGTGAATCGCGGATACTGATAAAGAGGACGGGGTAATGTGGGAAAGCTACCTAACGGGGTTAGTGGTGTGTGGCGGCATCATCATGGCGATTGGGGCGCAGAACGCTTACGTGCTGGGGCTGGCCGTTCGCCGCGAATACCACTGGTGGTCGGCGGGGCTGTGCATGAGTGCGGATGTCGTGCTACTGACGGCCGGCATGTTTGGTGCCAGCGCATTTTTGCTCACCATGCCGAGCGCCATGGAAGCCATGCGCTGGGTGGGCGTGCTGTTCTTGAGTTGGCTGGCGGCACAAGCGCTATGGCGTGCAGTCAGCGGCCGTGAAGGCTTGAAAGTCAACGGCGTCAAAGCCCGCAGCCTGCGCAGTGTGCTGCTGGCGACACTAGCGGTGACGGTGCTCAACCCGCAGGTCTACCTCGATACGCTGCTGCTGATTCCCGCCATTGGTGCCCAGCAGGAGAGTGCTGGCGTGTTCGTCGCGGGGGCGTCGACAGCGTCGATTCTCTGGTTCAGCCTGTTGGCCTGGGGCGGGGCGGCGCTATCGCCATGGCTCTCCCGTCCCGGCGCATGGCGCACCATCGATGGGCTGATCGGCCTGATGATGGCGGCCATCGCAGTGCACCTTGCGTTCGACTCGGTACTGTTTTAAGCAACGTGTTTAAGCAACGTGCAAGAAACGCATCCTCCGGCTACGCCTGATCGAAGTAGCGCTGGACGATGGTCAGCACTTGTTCGATATCGTCGTCGCTAATGTCTCGATGCACGACCATGCGCGTAGCGTAAAGAAGTTCTATCAGCACGCCATTCGCCTTGAGCCACTTAGCCAACGGCGCGACATGCGCTGGGTCGATGCGCACGAATACCATATTGGTGGCCTGGGAGGTCACCTCGATGGCGGAAAAGGCTGCCAAACCTTCGGCCAAGCGTGCCGCACGACGGTGGTCGTGAGCCAAATCTGCCACGTGGTGATCCAGGGCGTGCTGGCAGGCGGCAGCGATGAGGCCTGCTTGGCGCATACCGCCACCCACGACCTTTCGCCAACGTCGAGCCCGGTCGATCAATGCCTGAGAGCCCACCAGTGCCGAGCCCATGGGCGTGCCTAACCCCTTCGAGAAGCATAGCGACACGCTGTCGAAAGGCTGACAAAGCTGTTTGAGAGAGGTGTCCGTGGCCACGGCGGCATTGAATAGCCGGGCACCGTCTAGGTGGGTAGCCAGGCCGTGTTCTCGGGCCAGCGCGGTGGCCTGCTGCACGTACTCGGCAGGCAGTACCTTGCCACCTATGGTGTTCTCCAGCGCCAAGAGCCGAGTACGGGCAAAGTGGAAGTCATCGGCCTTGACGGCGGCGGCGATTTTGTCGAGGGGCAGGCTGCCGTCTGGTGCGTTTTCGATCGGCTGGGGTTGAATGCTGCCCAATACCGCGGCACCGCCCCCTTCGTAGCGATAGGTGTGGGCGTTCTGGCCGACGATGTACTCATCACCCCGCTCGCAGTGGGCCATCAAAGCCACCAGGTTGCTCTGGGTGCCGCTGGGGAAAAGCAGCGCCGCTTCTTTACCCGCACGCTCGGCCAGCGTGGCTTGAAAGGCGTTCACCGTCGGGTCGTCGCCCCATACGTCGTCGCCCAGCGGGGCCGCCATCATGGCGTCTCGCATGGCGGCGGTAGGGCGTGTCACCGTATCGCTTCTTAAATCAATCTTCATGGAACGACTCCTGGTTGAGGCAGAGACAGGGCACGCTGCCAATCATCCACTATGGTTAATGGGTGCGACACCCAACGTTTATCTGCCCGGTCTGACCGTATGGCAATCCAGCATAGGCAATAAGATGGATCTTAAAAGTGGTTATCCGTTCTGGACGGTAAAAAATGGATTATTGACCCCTTTTCCGCAGCTTAACCAGGATTTGCAAGCGGAAACAGTGATTATTGGCGGCGGTATTACCGGTGCTTTGATCGCCGACGAGCTAAGCCGCCACGGCCATCGCGTCGTGGTGCTCGAGAGGCGTGATGTAGGATGGGGAAGCTCTGCGGCCAGTACCGCGCTACTGCAGTATGAAATCGACACCCATATGGTGCATTTGGCCGAGCAGTACGGTGAGGCCAATGCCGTGATGGCCTATCGAAGCTGCGCCGAGGCGATTGTCTCGCTAGAGCGCTTGGCTGCCGAGCTGGGTAATGTCGCTTTCAGTCGCCAGAAGAGCCTCTACTTCGCGAACCAAGAAGCGGATGTCGACGCGTTGAAGGCTGAGCTTGCGATGCGCAAGCGCTTCGGCTTCGATGTCGCTTGGCTGGAACAGCGTGCGATTGAGGCTGACTACGGCTTTTCAGCGCCAGGGGCGATCCTGTCCTCGTTGGCCGCCCGTATCGACCCATATCGCATGGCATATCACTTACTGGAAAACGTCGTCCGTCGGGGCAGCCAAGTGTTCGATCGCACCCAGGTGGAGCAGCTGATAACTGATGACGACGGCGTCAACGTTCGGCTTCGTAATGGGGCTACGCTGCGTTGCCAACAGGTCATTATCGCTTCTGGGTACGAAAGCCAAACGTGGTTGCCAGCGCCAGTGGCTGCCAATCGTAGTAGCTATGCGTTTGTGACCGACCCCTTGCCTCGCGAGGTATTGGGCAAGCTGGGACACACGTTGGTGTGGGAGTCCGCACGACCGTATCTCTACCTGCGTTCCACGCAAGAAGGGCGGTTATTGATCGGCGGAGAGGATGACGATGAAGACATTGCCGAGCGTCGGGACGCACGGGTGATGGAAAAAGCGCGAACGCTGGCGGCCAAGGTAGAAACACTGTGGCCTGACCTTGAGATCAATCCGACGTTTTGCTGGGGTGGCACGTTCGCGGAAACCGACGACGGTTTGCCCTATTTCGGACCTCACGAGTCGCTAGGTCCCCGAGTGCATTTCGCCATGGCCTACGGCGGTAACGGCATCACGTATAGCATGATAGGTGCCCAACTGCTGCGTGCACTGATCGAAGGTCGCGAGCACCCCCTTGGGGCGTTGTTCTCCTTTCAGCGAGAGCCTTCGATGGCGTCAACGCGCCGTTAATAAAACGCTACACTACGAGGGCTAACACACCCAGTTGCGTCAACCCCGTCGTTAAAATGACTGACCTGCCACATTGCCCGTGTGATGGCATTGTCTCGTTTGATGAATTAAGAGAGTGTCGACCATGAGTCCCGCTTTGTTCCTTCGTGCCCTGGAGCGCAATGATTTGCGCTTCGTCCATGAACTCAATAACAACCAGAGCATCATGTCGTACTGGTTCGAGGAGCCTTACGAATCTTTCGATGAACTCGAAGAGCTGTACAACAAGCATATACACGACAACGCCGAACGGCGTTTCGTAGCAGAAGACAGCGCCGGTAACGCGATTGGTTTGGTGGAACTGATCGAAATCGACTACATCCACCGCAGCGCCGAGTTTCAGATCATCATTACCCCAGAGCACCAGGGCAAAGGGTTCGCACGCTCACTGATTCGCCAAGCGCTGCACTACTCCTTCACGATTTTGAATCTGCACAAGGTCTACTTGATCGTAGCGGTACAGAACGTCAAAGCGATCCATCTCTAC
>Ga0114899_1000443_pt1 | contig 29547 bp, 43 predicted proteins | sample MalvireepMed_215_FD_83497 | JGI IMG/M metagenome (GOLD analysis project Ga0114899, IMG submission 83497) | Marine viral communities from the Global Malaspina Expedition - Malaspina viral metaG DeepMed_215 | ecosystem: Environmental > Aquatic > Marine > Oceanic | place: Mediterranean Sea...
GCGGTCAGGTACGAGCAATAACTCAACTCATCTCGACAACGATAGCGGACCCAGACCAGCTCCTATCCAACGACAGGTACAACAACCCCATAATCCGGTTTGCCACCGGCAGAGGAGCACCTGGTCACGAGATCGTAGGAAGCGTCATCGAAACTGCTACTAAAGGCAAGGTCAACGCTCTGCCTTTCGAGGAAATCGACGGCTGGCTAGACTTAGTTAAGTTCACCGGCACCGCTCATGCGCCCTTCGCTATCCAAGGGGTTTTGGAGGGAGAAGAACTCAGGACTGGGGCGTTTGGATTACTAGGATTTAGAACTTCCCCTGAAACGCCATTCGAGCGTCAGAAGACCTCCCGTAAAGAGGCCATGAATCAATTAAACCTAGAGGGGGAATATAAAGACCTCGACCAATCGCAGAAAGCCGAAGTAAACGATTTAGTCCCTGAGGAAGTTAAAGAAGAGGTAGAGGATTTACAACGCCGGAGGGGTAGCCAAGTACAAGCCTATAAAGACTCCATCGAGGATATAAACGAAATCTTTGATAACCGCATCGAAATACTTTCGGCTGAAGGTCCCGGTAAAGTCTTCCGTGACGGGTTAGCGGTAATCAACACGGCTAGAGCTGAACGTAAAACCCAAGAGAAAAGCTCCAACCGCCACGAGGAAGCACTAGAGTTCTTCGAGGAGTTAGAACCCAGCGAGGCTCTCTTTGATATCGTCCTGGATGAGTATTTCTCCATCACCAACAATCCGGCTCTCGATAACCTCTTCGGAGAGTACGACTTCGATCTCTTAGAGGAAGGCTTAAACGGTCTAAGGAATAACCGAGGAGATGAGCTAGTAGACCGGGTGGAGGACTTCGTTCATCGCAATGATCATCCTCTAGTAAAAGAACTCAGGCGAGACCGGGAGAGACTCAAGCCCTACTGGGATGTCAATCAGGCTGTAAAGGAATTTAATAATTCACTATTCCCGGCTATCGCTGATGAGATTAACGCCTCTTGGGATACCTACCTGGACATCCGTGAACCTCTTGAGAAGAAGCATTACCGGGATACTCATTCCGAAATACCCATCATCGAAAAGAGGGTCAGAAGTAGAAGGAAGGCGATGTTAGAGCGAGATCCGGAATTGGACATTCTCCGCATCAAATGGGGGTATCAAACTACCTTCAATACCGAGGAGGGGTTCGACTTCATCCAAGAGCAGTTGGAAGGTGTACGGTGAGCGAAGTACGCTGCCCTAGGTGTGGAAGGCTCTTATGCGAAGGAGTCTCAGGAACCGACTACTACATGAAGTTTACGTGTACAAATACTAGGTGTAAATTCAAGTTCTACGTAATATCCCGTAAAGAGTTAGTACCAGCGTAATTCTCCCTCCATCTCCCCCAGCAGCAGAGGAGCCCTCCTGTTTCCACCGGCAGGGGGGTTTCTCTACTCTAGGTTCAATTGGTATACTTGGTGGTGCCCCTGCTGGGAATCGAACCCAGTTCCCCTCCTTCGCTAAAGGTGGACCATCCAACGGCAGGGGCAAATAACAACAAAAAAGGTCGGCATCCCTAAGTCTGCAAAGGGGGATGCCGACCTTATTTTTGGACCTATTTATATCTAGTAGTTAGAGCATAGCAGAAATATGCAAGAGGCTCATTTGAGCTTCTTGCATAATTCAATAGAAAATCGACATATAATTCAACACAAAAGTACAGTAAATTACAGTCGTGAACTGCAAGAGAGGATAAATGAATACTATAGAACAAGACGCTGAGTGGCTTAAGGATATTCTATCTCGTACTGATGAATCAGGCGAGAAATTGTCACAACGCCTGCTTGGGCAATTGCGATGGCAACTTGAGTTGGAGCGTAACCGCCCTGGAGTAGTCCGTCCACCATGGTTTCGGCCATTTCTAGAATCTCTTCGTCATTCCTTATTATTTCCTGTGCGCTACTGGAGGCGTTGGTGGAGGGTTCAGTTAAGACAGTGGACCAACGGAAAAATTGGGTAGTCCAGTGCGTGATGGCTTGTTCTCGGCTCATTTGACATCCTTAATCTATATATGGTATTTTGACGGTTAAGGGGTACTCCTTATTGGAGACGCCTCTTAATATCCGCAGAGTCGGCAGCAGTTTGGAATAGTAACTGCACCGGCTCTATTTTTTTGTAGGCTGGCCCTAGTAATAGGCACCCCCTACAGGAGAGGTAGGATGACTCAAGAAGCTATCGTCGAGGATTCTCTGCAACATCTGGCTGACCTGGATGTCAGAACCGGCAGCTCCGGGACTGAGGACAGCTCCCCAGAAGATGAGAAGCCCAACGATGATACCGATAACCCTAGCACCGATCCCGAACCTACCCTAGAAGAACTAAAGGTACAGCTCGAAGAGTCCAAAGCTAGGGAGAAGACTCTAGAGCAAAAATTCAAGTCCTCGGAAGGACGGGCTAAGAAAGAGGGTAGTGACCGGGTAATACTTGAGGAACTCAGAGATAGAATCGCTGCTAGCGAGAAAGCGATGGGGCTCTTCATCACTCACGGAGCCAACGGCAACGAAGAGCTAGCTAAGGAACTAGGAGAAGCCAAGCTCGAAGATGCCAAGGTCCGTAATGAGAGAGTGGAGACCAACCATATAGAGACTCTCAAATCCGCACTCCTTAACACTATCTACGAAGACGGCGAAAGCACCAATCCTGAAGCTCTCCTTATAACTAAGGAGCAAGCTGCTGAACTCGTAGCTAAGTGGAAATCCTCTTCCACGGCTGGTCTAATCTCTGTAGTCACTGACGCTGTTCAGATGGTAGCGGCAACCAGCAGAGATCGGACTAAAGCCTTAGAAAAGAAAGTACGTGAAGAGGAAAAGGCCGCAGCTAAACAAGAAAAGGAAGATGCCGGTATAGGCGAAATGGACACCGGCTCTGGTAGCGGCGGAAGCGGAGGAGCTACAGACAGTCTCTCCCCAATGAACAAAATCGCAGAAGGAATGAAGAGAGGACAAGGTTCCAAACTCTTCGGATAAGGAGAACAGATGGCTGATGCTCTAACAGAATGGGCAAAGCTCGAAAAAGATCTAGTTATGAAGGGGGTATTTGAGGAAATCCTCACTGCTGACTTCCTTATGGCTATGCTCAGGTTCAAGTCCTTTGAAGGTAATTCACTGGTCTATAACCGAGAGCTAACCTTGCCGACCTCAGTAACTCATGCGGTAGGTGATACCTGGGAAACCACGAAACCCACCTTCACTAAGAAAACCGCTTCTCTAGTCACAGTCGGTACTCAATCCGGCGTGGACCTATACATCCGAGACACCAGAGGCAGCGTACAGGATCCCAATGCTGTCAACATGTCTCTGATGACCAAGTCTCTTACCAGAGAGATCTCCCGTCTAGTTATCCAAGGAGAGCCCGAAGCTACCTCAACTCAGTTCGAAGGCTTGGACTCCCTCTGTCGTGCGGAAACCCGCATGATGGCGATGGATGACGGCAATATCGATGGTCCCGGAACCGCAGAGACTGAGCTGACTATGGACCGGCTCGATGCCATGATTGATGAGATTGACGATGGGCAGACTAAACCTGACGCCCTTATCATGAACAACACCATACGCCGGAAGCTCTCCCAATTAGCTCGCTCCTCAGGCGTCTCCGGTATCTACGAGAACAACGTGGAGATGTTCGGGCACAAGGTATCCACTTACGATGGCATACCTATCGTTCGAACCAACTTCATAACCAATGCCGAGGTCTACAACGACTCCGGCTCCTGGCCTTCTTCGACTGCTACTAGCATCTTTGCGGTTCAGTTCGGTGAGGAAAAACAGGGATATACTCTTCTCCACAACGGCCCAGTGATGCAGCCTAGGGTTCGCCCTCTGGGTATCAAGCGAGATGAGGAAATTGAAGAGTTCAGGATGGTCGTATATCTACAGGCCGTGACTTTCTCTACCAAGAGGATCATCGGACTGGGTGGTATCGACTCAGCTTCCTAAATATAAGGGAGTGCCATTTGGAAATCTACTTGTGGCATACTAAACCGTTACCTAGGTCACAATATCCAATACATAAGAGACTGATTAACTTCAGCAGAAGGAGATAATCATGGCCGACCCAATTGTTAACAGAGCAAGGGGAGTATTCCTAGGACTTATCGGCTCTACAGCCGTAGTTGCCGGGGACGCTCTCTATTTCGACGGTACAGACTGGGAGCTAGCAGACGCTGACGACAACACGAAGTTCGCTGAAGCGTTCGCTACCGCTTCCTATGCCTCTGGGGTACAAGGAGCTCTCTGTGTAGAGTGCATCATCGAAGATACCGATGCTCCCTACACTCAAGGCAGTACCTACTACCTCTCGGCTACCGCAGGAGACATCACCGCAACCCGTCCTACAGGGGCTAATAACTTAGCCCAGGTACTGGGGTTCGGTATCTCCACTTCCCTGGTAAACGCCAGAATCAAAATCCCTGAAGAGTGTGCATTCACCGTACCGTTCCACTCCAACACTGATGAGGCTGGATACATCGGTATTTCCTCCAACGACTTCGGAGGTCCTACTCTAATAGATACCTCCGGTGAAGCCTACGGTGCCTATATGGTGCCGCAGAATGCCGTAGGAACGGTAATCATGTACCTGGCTTGGGTAGCTGGCGGGACTCTCTTGGATGCCTCAGACACCTACACCATAGACGTAGCTGCTGGAGTTGACGATGAGGTCACCACCACCCATGCTGACGGTATCGCTGCTGCTGCTCTAACTGTAGCTGCTAACGATATCAACACCGTAGACGTATCTGCAGCATTCGATGCTGCTGGTCAGCAAGATCCAGGAAACTGGGTAGGCATCAACGTAGCCAAAGCCGCTGAAGGTTCAGCCGGTGATGACCCAGGTCTCCTAGGAACTCACATCGTACTGTTGGTGGTATAAGAATGGCTACTGTCGAACTTCAATATGACTCTTGGGATAATATGGCTGAGAGCCTAAACCAGCTAGATCTAGCTGGATTAGTGCGGCAAGGTAGGGACTACCCATTCCGGCCTGCCACTGTAATCAGTCTGATGTTCCAAGAGGAACATTTCTTCCACGTCTCTAATACACCTGAGCACAAAGAAGCTGTTCGGCAGATGACTGCTCTTCTATATCACAACCTGTCCTGGTTCCGGCGTCTTGGGATTTCCGCCGCCGCACTCAAGACGCTGGTCAAGGACTACCCCAATACCGAGCGAGGGGTAAAGTTCTCTCTCACCGACAACGACACCATCCGTGATGCTATGGGCGATGGTAAAGATTTCACGGTGAAGGTGCCTTCATGAACATGACAGCTAAGGATCTAGCTAGACTGGTAGGAGTACCTCTAGAGTTAGCTGAGCATGAGCCAGTCCGTCGCCCCGTACTACTAACACTACGTACGGAAGTAGGCGGTCAGCCAATCACTTTCAATCAAAAGGAAGAGCTAGCATACCTAGCTGGCGAACCTATCAATGCGACAGAATGGCTACAACTCCGAGCAAAACTAGACCACCTATTCATGCACGCCGGGGCTATCAAAAAAGCACCCGAACCCAATAAATCTCAACCTGCCTCTAACTTTCTAACTACCAACCTAAAATGGATAAACGAAGCCAAGGTCGGAAAGATTGTATCTCCTCCTTCCTTCGTCTACTCAACTAAAAAGGTCCTAGACGGTCTGATTGCGAGAGCTATTATGGCTGTATTAGGCCTTAAACAGGAAGACTACAGTGGGGTAATAGGGAAAGAAGAGGTGGAATATGCTGACTAGAATTAAACGGGAGAAATTCGAGTGCGATTGCGGCCAGAGAATAGCCAAGGGTTCTGAGAAGGCGCATGAAGCCGGGGGTAGGCATCAGGAATGGCTCAGGGTGAGTAATGTAATGGGTGGGAGTCTAACTCCACCTACTTCTTCCCCTGAGTTACCTGAAGACCTTGATGAAGACGACCAGCTAGAAGAGGAATCTACTCCTGTAGAGATAGACTCCGAGATCCAATCAGTGATGGATAGCAACCAATCTCCCGTCAACAAAGCTAAAGGACTCAGGCGTATATTCTCTTACCGAGACTGGCCTGACGACGACCATCCTGCCACGGTTCGGCAGATCCTAATACAATCAGGGGTCCCCATCCACGAGACTGCTGATGGCTCAGACGAATCCGGTAGCCGTAAGATCAGAGCTCAGTGGGAGAGGACCAATAAGTAGGTGATATGTCTATAGATGTATTTACATACCGAGGCATTGAGATCTCAGCGGAATCCCTAGCAATGGGAGCTACTGCTGAGTCTATTTCAGCGGGTGGCGGGACTATTCCCAGTAACGTGGGAGCTATCAAGTTCTTCGTTCCCGCTGGGGATAGCGTCCACTTCACCTATGAGGGCGGTCCAGATCCTACCTCTACTACAGGACATGCCGTCGCTGCTTCCACCTGGGGATTCATCCCCGCCGGTAAAACCGCCAGTAAGATAATCTCTGATGACGCATCGGATGTCTCCCTCATTATCGTCTACGAGCGTGGAGCTGGTAGAGCTGATAATGGCGGGTCTGTGTCGGAGCCTAGATAATGGCCGGCGAAAAGAGGTCTCAGAAGATCCAAGCAACTATCTTCAAGATGATAGACGCTGTCACTATTACCGCAGGCACTCCTGTTACAGTCTGGACGGCAGCTGATACTACCAACGGCAGGATAAGGCTCCTAGGCTGGCGACTCTCAGCTAGTGCTGCTGCGTCTCTAGAGTTCCAAGATTCTAATGCAGCAGGTACGGTCATAGCTCAGAGTCCTCTTCTTGCCATAGCTGGTATCGATGTGTGTGAGGATATCGGCGATGGGCTACTTCTAACTGCCGGTAAAACCTTAGACCTAGATGTCACAGCTACAGCCACTATCTCCGGCATGGTCTGGGGCACGGAAGAGGTTCCTCACTAATGCCTCTATCCTCTATACTAATACTATGAGTCATCCAGAAGTAGGCCGCAATCACTGCTTCGAGTGCGGAAAAGCCGGAGTTAAATACGGTTCGCTATTCCCCCTAGAAGGAATAGAAGTTCCTGAATCTACTCCATCTTTAATTGTCGATGACGAGGAAAATCAAATTACCAACATGCGGTTCAACGTAGACTTCAACGTCTGCCCGGACTGCTATATAGAACAGTTCCAACGCAGATACCCAGGAGAGGAAGTTCCTTATCAAGTCTACCGGGACAAAGAACTAGACGCTATTCAAGATACATATAAGCAAAAGGACCTAATTGCCGCTGCTAAGGCAATCCTTCAGCAAGCAGGAATTACGGAGGTATAATGCCGGGAGCAAAATACGTAGCCAACGGAGAACAGAACCTAGCCTCTTCTAGGATTACCGCTTTAAGTGTAGTAGCGAACGCTTCTACCGGTCACCGAGGCTGGGTCACTGAGGCGTACTTCGGCAATGAAGGGACGCCTGCTGACCTTGCTGGGACTTACCTAGTAGAGAGGTGTACTACAGACGGAGCCGGGTCCGCAGTAACATCCGGTCTCCCCGACCAAGCAGATCGTGCAGCCCAAGCAGTCTCGAAGGAGAACTCTACTACTGAGCCTACCTACACCTCAAACGAAATCATGCTAGAGCTCCCGCTAAATCACCGAGGGACTTACCGTTGGGTAGCTCCTCCTGGTGGAGATTGGGTATGGCCTGCAACCGCCAATAACGGGTTCGGCGGTAACTCACTACATGCCTCGGCTACTACTCTATTTAGAGTCGGCATGTACTGGACTGAATAACCATGATGTTGAACTACGTCAAGGAGTCATCCAGGGGTAAAGGCACAGTAATATTCACCCCAGATGACTCCGACAAGACAGTTGAGCGTCATAGCATTACCTGTTGTCACTGTAACCATACCTTCATTATCAAGCCTGGGTCTAAGAAGGAGAGAGGTTACTGCGCTTGGTGTGACGGTCCTACTTGCGGAGAAGAGAGCTGTGATACCCGCATGGGTACTAATGGTGACGTCGTAGGCTGTCAGCCCTTTGAACAGAGGCTTGAGGCTTACGAGAGCAGGTTCAGGAACTTCTGATGGCGAGACACCTAGGTAACTGGTGTACGCCGCAAGAGAAGCAGCTCCATGAAGACCGAGGCGGTGTGTCCTGGTTCCATCCTCATCCAGGGTCTGTCTTCGTAGCAGTCACTGGAGATGTCTGGGACGACTTCAAGTGCAGAGAAGCAGTAGACGCAATGGTAGATCACCATAACGCCTCTGGATTCCACTGCTACCTAGAAGAGGTCCCTGATGTTAAGAGCACCTTCCCTGAGCCAGATCTCGCCAGCATGATGGACATGGGAGTGTCTTTAGGGAGAGACTCAGGATGTGAGTTTACCGCTCTAATCGAAACAGATGTGCTCCCTGAGCCGGATATCCTCCTAAGGCTCATGGAAGCCGACCTACCCATAGTAGCTCCTATCTTAACAACAGAGTTCATAGGATCTCCTCACCGTGTAGTAGATATCGGCCTAAAGCGGATGAACTGGCTTTCCTCCTGTTTTGTTCTATTTAAGTCTAATGTCCTGAATTGCCCAGTCTCTTTCAAGTACGGCGGCGAGGGGCATTTCTATAAGCAGCTAGACCACTTCGGGCATAAACCCTGGATGTCTACTGACGTTCGACTTAAAGTAACTAGACCTCCTAAACGGACAGGGCTCCTGCTATATGATCAACGAGAGGCTGGTCTTAAAGCACGCTATGATAGAGACGTAACGAGAGCGAGAGAGAATGGAAAAGGCATTTAAAATCTCCAGCATCACTCACCACAATGATCATACCTCTGCTGTTGGGAAGGTATATCTATGGGATATGACAGGACGGATTGATAGAGGAGAGTTCCGTCAAAGCGGATTTCGAGAAGTCATCAGTACACTTCCTATAGAGTTCGAGGACTTTAGGACCGAAGCTCAGGTAACTCAAGTGGTCAGGAAACTAGCAGCACGGATCCGTCCACGTCTCAAACTTATTGAGGCTCAACGTGACTAAGATCTACTCTCCTACTCCTGATGAGATCAGCCAAGCTCGCTATGATGGATTAGAGCTGATTGACCAGAGGATCTTCTGGAAACGGATGGCTCCTTTGATAGTGCCGTTTGCCAATACCAACGAAGGACGAGATCTCCTCTGTTTAGACTCATGGACGAAACGTCCCTATCCAATAGTCAGCCTCAATCATAATACAGCTCAGTACCAGCCTGACTACGAGGACCAAAGGATTCATACTATCTCTGATATCCGTGTCGGAGCCAAATGGTCCAACGTCTTCAATTACAGGTTGAAGGAGATCTTAGAAGCCCTCAACAGGTTCCAGCTCCTGGAGATGATGAAGTGGCCCCCGGTCTACGACAACGGGAAGCTGCTTCTTCCAGTAGCTGGAGGGACTACCACTACTATCTACCCAGACGCAGGTTCAGGAAATACTACTGTAGATGGGCGAGTTAGTGAAGAGACCGATGCTGTCTGGGCTACTATTCGAGGAGATGCTGGGGATCTAGTTGACGATACAGCCGCTCTACTGCTCATCCAGATCCATACTTTCTCCGTCTCGGAGTCAGACTGGGGAGCTTTTAATAGAGTAATAGCTACCTTCGACTCATCTACTATAGGAGCGGGTGAGATCAAAGACAGTGCAACTCTTGAGGCTATCCTTGACAACGGATCCTTCGCAGATAACTATGCAGATTCTTTGTCTATGGTAGTATCTGCTCCAGCAAACAATGACGCATTGGTTGCTGGAGATTACAATAGTCTAGCGTCTACCAAGCAAGCAGGTGATGTCTTGCTTTCGACGGTTACTCATGATGATGCTACTTATGTCCCCTGGACTCTCAACTCTACTGGGCTTGATAATATAGACATAACTGGGATTTCCCCGTTCGGTGTTCTTTCTACTCGTGACAACGACGATAATGAGCCTAGTCCTTGGGCTGGATCAAATCACACACGAGTGAATTTGTTCGGAGCAGACCAATCAGGTACTAGCACCGATATCAAACTAGTAGTTCTGCACACTACTCCGATATTCCTAGCTGCTGAGATGACCTCCTATATGATCAGTCAGCCTGTACTAACTCCTATAGACGTAAGGTCTTATTAATGTACTGGCAGCAAATTCAATATCCAGAGAAAGCCTTTATACCGCAGGGTAATCCCTCTGAGTGGTTCGACCCCGCATGGATGGCTGCAGTAGACCAGAGCGATCATCAAACGTCTACTATCCCTGTGCTGCCTATCGAATACCGCTATCTGCTTCCGTCCACCTTCTTCCAGATGGAGCCTACAGACCAGGTCAACCCAGCTTACTTAGAGGCATGGCAGAATCTATCTACAACTCTAATGCCTAATTACCCATCAGAGCAGCTACACGGAGCGATCCATAACCACCCGGCGTTCTTCCAGCAGATATCTAATCCTGTATTCGATGTAAACGGCACTGCTGTAGCTAGTCCTACCGATGCCGATCTCCTGAATGACGGAGCGGGTGAAGTCGAACTCAAAGGTCCTTCAACCTAATGCCTCACGCTAAGTTCATAACGAAACAGAACGACACTACTCCTCCTATAGAAGTAGTCTTAACAGACGCTAACGGTTTCCCTGTGAACCTCACAGGAGCGACTGTAGTGTTCAACATGAGAGTACAGCCTGGAGGAGCGGTAAAGGTCAGTGGCTCGGCTGCTACTATCGTAGGGACAGCTACTAACGGCAGAGTTAGATATAACCTCACAGCCTCAGACCGAGATACTGCTGATGTCTATGAAGGAGAGTTCCAGGTGACTTTCGCTGGAGGAGAGATCCAGACCTTCCCAGCTAATGGATATATAATCATCGACATCCAAGACGATATCGCATAAGGTGTGGTCTAGGTCACAATATGGTAAAAATCAGTGGCAACTAGCACAGGATTAGAACTCCTACAGAAGCTATCGGAATCCATGTTCGACTGGGAGCCGAGAACTACTACTGCGGATGGCAACTCAGCTAAGACTACAATCGTAGATCAAGGCCTGAGGAACCTAGACGGCGGTGGGGATGTAGACGCCTTTGAGAACTGGTACGTGCGGATTGCAGACTCTACCGCTGCTACTGACCAGGAAGTTCGCCGTGTGAAGAGCTACAGCCCGGAAGGTGTAGACGGCGACTCTCCTACCTTACAAGTAGAGCAGCCTTTTACAGGTGGTCAGATCAATTCAGGAGAGGCATATGAACTCCATAGATATAACCCCACTCTCAAACGGACCACCATTAACAGAGCTATACGAGAGCTCTACTCTACCTTGTACCTACCCATCAGAGACGAGTCCATTGTCATCGACAATCTACTATCCAATCAGGGTTTTGAGGATTGGAACAGCGGTCTGGATACTGCCGACAACTGGGCCAACGTCAACTCCCCTACCGTATCTAGAGAATCAGGCGGAAGCAATGTATTCCACGGGACCTATAGTGCCAAGGTAGTCGGCCCTTCAGGTTCTGTTGGACAGCTAACTCAGGCCCCAGACGTAAACATAAACGAGGTCACCGGCCTCACAGCAACCTTCAAGGCAAGGGTGAAAACAAATGAGGCTAATCAAGCGAGGCTTAAGCTGGATTGGGACGGTTCAGATATCGACGCCGGAAGCTACCATTCAGGTGACAATCACTTTGAGCTTCTTAGTGTCTCAGCTACTATTCCTACTTCTGCCACACAAGTCAAAGCTATATGCGAAGTTACTGCAGATGATACGGCGTACTTCGACAGGGCCTACCTCCTAATCACGCCGATCTACCAATACAGACTGCCTTCCTCTCTCACGTCTCTGCCTCATTACGTTGAGATGCAGTTCAATGAAGACGATGTTATAGGGAACTTCTTCCCGTTTAAGGAGAATAGCACTCCTATAGCAGGTCGTCTACTCAGAGTAAGCGGTATGGGAGTCCTATCTCAGCCCTCTTCAGATACAGCGACAATCGAAGTAGGAGAGCCACAGACAGACTTAATCGCTGCCTACGCTAAGATGCTCTTCTGGCGGCAAATGTCCTCCCCAGCACGCTCTGCGCAGCACGAACGGCAGGGATACTTAGATGCTTCCCAGGATGCTAGAGAAGAAGTCGCCGATCTAGCTGCTAAGAGAGGAATGAAGACTCCTCGGATGGGAGCCGGTCAACGAGAAGGGACTTGGCATACCGAGCAAGACTCTACCGGTCAGCTCCTGGTATTCGACAGGATAAGGGAAGTCGTCCGGGGATTTAACGCCTGATGCCCTATCCTAACTCCACTCACGATATTGTAATAGAGGAGTTCGACGGAGGGAACCGGCGTGGTTTCATGCTCAAGCGTAACCGCAAAGGCCTACGGGACTTCCGTATAGAAGACGCACAGACTATCCGCCCACGCCAACTCACTATGGGGGAGCTCACTCAGTCGGAATTCCCTGCTGACCTAGAAGGTATATTTTTCCAAGAGACCTGGGTCTTAGGAGTAGGAGGAGAGTTTCACCGGCTAGATCCCAACAAAATCCAGTCTGGCATTAAAGTAGACATTCACACTCCAGGAGTAATACAGCCTGCAAGAGAACTCAGAGCTGCTACTCTATCCGCTAATCCTGATGAGTTCTACCCTACTGGATTTGCGGTAGCTAGTCCTGACACAGATCCAGGAGACGCCGGAGTTCTAGCTGAGCTCTGGGCGTTCGTAGGGTCCTATACCTTCGCAGGCGGAGACGACAACTGGACCCGGATTGCCGAGCCTCAGAACTTCAACATCTACTACAAGAACGGTGTCCAGTTCGGGAAGCATAACGTAGCTCCTGGACTGAACGCCGGTACTGACGTAGCTGATGCTCCCTTCCCTTATATCTACAAGGACCCTACTACCGCAACCTGGACGGCCTCTACATTAGCAGAGGGTAGGTTCAAGTTCTTCGCTCTTTCAAGAGACAACGCCGGGGTGCAGGTACTATGGGGAGCTCACAATATCACCGACACTACTCTTACCTTATCAGGTGATCACGATGCTTCTGATACCACTCTGACTCTAAGCGCAGATCCTACCGGGACTATAGCAGTAAACGACATCGTAATGATGGGTGCGGGTGGATCTCAAGAGCTCATGCTGGTCACCGCTATATCAGCATCAGACCCTCACCTCACAGTAGTACGGCAATACGGTTCAGCCTCAGTAGATCCAGCAGGTGGAGAGGCGATCTACCTCTACCAACCTAACGTATGCCGCCTAAGCCGAGCTCCAGAGAACAGTACAGGGTCATGGGGATCTCAGGTCTTCATAGGCCAAGACGATCAACCCATTACCGGTCTACTATCTGTAGAGGATACTTCAGAACTCCTGGTTTCTAAGACTGACGGCCTCTGGAACTACTCCTACGACGAAGTAGAACGCCTGGTAGACCGAAACCTCACACCTGAGTTTCGCCAAGCACAGCACTCCGGGAACTTCCTAGGGATGTATGGCTGGAATAAGCTCGTCTTCCTTCCCTTAGGTTCCGGCGGCATGATGGTGTTCAACCCTTCTACCAGAGCTATCTTCGATCTATCTTTCCGCCACACTGATCCTAAGAACACAGCCTATCACGGCAGGGTTCTCGCCTTACATGGAGATCACGAGTTCCTGTTCATGCTCCTAAAGGACAACACAGCGGAGAAGATCTACCTCCTTCAAGGTAAGATGACTTCCTTCGATCCACCTCAGTTCTCCTGGAGTCCTGTATATGAAGCAGCTGCTTCTACTGCGATAACAGACAACCAAGTAGGTCTGATGGTGGAGTCTGCCTTAGATGATCACCGCCGAGTCTGGTGTGGTTGGACTGATACAGGTTCTAGTAACACTCCTAATTTCTACCCATTCGGAAATATAGATGACGATCAAACTGACGGCTTCACTAATGACTCAGACGTTGAAGCTCTCCTAACTAAGTTAGATGCTAACCTCCCTAGAGTCCCGAAACGTCTAGCTAAAGTAGAGCTAGAATCTGAGAACCTAGGAGTAGGCGGAAGAAAGGTAGGGTTCAACTTCAGAGTAGATGAGGAGAACTTCGTCACCGGAGACGCCTTCATTACCTCCCCCCGTCAGGAGATCGAAGTAGAACACGGCACGTTTGGAAAGATAATCGAAGTCAAGCTCCTGCCTACTCAGACCAGCGTTACTACAACTAATCCTAAAACTAAATCAGTCCGAATCACCTATCAGATCCGCCCAGATCCAACACGCCTATATCCTATAACCGTAGTGCTACTTGATGGAAGGCAAATCCTAAACGGCACTACCGAGTCTAAATCTAAAGGAGATCTCCTACAGCTCAGAGCTTGGAATGCATCTCCTTCAGATGTCACTCTATTTACACCAGAAGACCCTAAGAACGGCAAAACTGTTGTCCTTGTGCCGGGGACCCTCAGAGTGAAGAATATAGAGGATGAGGCAAGTAGAAGACCGGGGTATGAAGCCTCGTTCATATTAGCTGAGGTGGGTTAGTGGTTACTCCTCATGACGGCATAATTGACGGTATAGTCAGAGCGTCTGAAGCCAAAGTAGGTAGTGATAACGCTCTTCCTTTTGACCGAGTAGTAGCTGTGATGGCTGCATACCATAGAGAAGAGTACGCTCAAGGCGAGGATCTAATTAAGGCTCTACAGGACATCAATGACACCCTCAAGAGCAATGGCAACGGCAAGAAGCGCAAGAGGGATAAAGCCAGAGCGTTTGCTATACCGGGTACTCTAGGGACTATTCTAGTAACAGAGTTCCTCAGGATTGCGGGGACGCTGTGAGATGCCCAACCTGCGACGGCCTTCTATATAAGGACGGAGAAGTTCTCACCTGTCATACCTGCGGAAGACACCGTTACCCCAACGACTACTATATTGAATACCGCTCCTTAGGACCTAAAGGCCGAAGAGTAGTTCACGGCGGTAGGCATATCATTCCATCACAGGCAGAGGAGCCCGGAAGTCCTCCTCCCCAAAATCCTTCTTCCTAATCAGGATCTCCTCATCATCTCCTACGAATATAGTTATCCTACTAGCTCCTATCTTCTTCCCCCAGTTCACTATAGTAGTCTTCTTCACTCCTAACATCTCAGCAGTCTTAACAATGCCGTGTTCTCTGACTAAGGAAGGAAGGAGCTCATGCATAGGAAGGTGCCATCTCCTCTCTGCCCTGTTCCATGCACGAGGAGGTCTGCCTCTGGGGTGAATGGAGTAATCAGGCATCTACTCTTCCATATAGACATCGGAGAGCGTAATCTAAGCCCCATAGAGCTTCAGCGTAATTTCCGAGTCTCAGCATCTGCTGAGTATAAGACAATGCCTGCATTGCACCGTCCTTATCTCTTAGTGAAATCCTATCTATCATCAGCCGACATCCACACTTACGGAAGTATACCCCTCACCCTGCTTATACCCCTTCTCTATTTGAGATGGCAGGCACCCAGCGTCGATCAGCATGTCCTTATTAAGGCTCTTTCTTCCTTTAGTAGGGGTCAGAGTGACGCTAATCCCCGGCATTTGAAATAGAGTAGCCTCGTCAATCTCGAACTCTCTGAGCATCTCCTTGATACGGTCTTTTAGATCTGAGTCCTGCTGCTCTAGTAGAGCTAAGGATCCTCTTGTAGCGTGTAAGGAAGTTGCTGCAGTTCTTAGCTCATTCCACCGTCCATCCTGTTCAAGCTCCACCACCGGTTTCTCTTTAGTTGCTCTTGCCATCATCTTCTCCTCTCTCCATCTTAACTTCGTTACTAATCTTCCGACTCTCTAACTTCCCATGCTGTCTCACGACCTCATTCCTAATCACCCTCTCATACAACCAAATAGTAGGAGTCATGTTAGAATACGCTGCTCTCCTCCTAATGACATCCATAACCGGGGTAGGGATCCTAAGGGTGATAGTCTCAGTCGGAGTGAGCTTAGGTCTGCTACCCTTGTTGTGTACGGAAACCTCCTCTAAGCCCTCCTTTCTAACCATTGTAATCTTTAGGTAGAATCAGCTTAGACCGCTGACCATACACCTCTCCTAAGTCCTCAGGGATTCCATGCTTCAAAATCTGAAGTAGTGCCATATCTGCTCCTAGGTTAATAGCTGAGAGGTAGTTCTGCACGTCTAATCCCTGATTAGTAAGGAAGTTTACTAATCCCTGGAAGTGGTCAGGACGATGTAGGCTCATGTAGTTGAGATAGGTCTTGTCGTCAGAGGCTCTCGGCTCCTGACCAGGCAGTGGTGTTTGGTCCATCATCTCGTATAGCTTCATCTCAACCTCATTGTGTATTTGTGTTTCGAGAATGACCCTACTTTATAATAGCCGAGTTCTATCATCTCAGCTCTCGTAAGAGTTCTAGGTCCTCTCTTGCGTTGAACTAGTCTCCCCTGCTCGTCTTGCCAAGTAGTCTCAGGTTTTGTGAGACCTTGATATTCCCAGTTCATGGTCAGCGGCTTATTGAGTCGCCATCATCCGCACAACCTGAGCATAGTGGGCCAGGTGCTTTGCGTAACTTACGGCTGCTTTGCGGTCCCCAGTGCCACCTTTGTAATCCGGCGTCGTGCGCTCGTTTTTCCAAATGGCGAATTCGATTGGCAACATCTGGATACCAAAGAGACAGCCACTCCAACTCTTTAGGCTTTGCGAAAGCCCCACAGAGGCATTCCCCACTCATATGCAGGATTTCGACTACTTCGTTTCTAGGAAGTTGGAACATGTCCCGGTATTCCCAAATATCGTGATGGTCGAAGTCACGGATCGGAGCGACCCATACTATATTGCCTTCCCGCTTGACGTATTCTATGTGACCCATGCGACGCTTTGACTCCGAATCCCGGACGCCTGTAATGAACATCACTCTTCGGTTTTGGCCTTGTTGAGCCTCCTTCCGAACTTCCCTTAGTGCCCTTTCCTTTAGCCAAATGTACATATATCTATGCGCTCCAGGTCCCGGAAATCCATACTTCATCACAAGGTCTTCGTAACTCTTTGGAGCGAACTTTTCTATCAGCGGAGTTTCCAGCCACCGGGCGAAATCCCTGGTATATGCCCGAGTCTGCTCTACTCCTATCCCAGTATTTATATGCACGAAAGCGTCAACACCTGGTCCAAGACGAGCTGCAAGATGCCCAGCCACGGTGGAATCATTACCGCCGGATACTAGAGCGTAAACTTGGATTGGGTTGTGTTCGTTAATCGCCCCTGCGATGGTGTCGATAGCGAGTTTGATTTTTCTTGAATCTGTCACCGCTCCCGTCCCCTGAGCGCCAGGTTCGTTCTGAAATAAATGCGTCATCTCTTCTCCATCTGTCCCCAATTTAATCCTACCTTAGCTTCTACCTCTAACGGCACCGACAGCCTAGTGATGTTCTCCATAACACTCTTGGCTGACGGAATGAACCAAGGAACTAATCTCTCAGGCATCTCCCAAATGAGTTCATCATGGACCTGAAGGAGCCACTTGACGTCTTCATGTAGAGCTCGGTTCATCGCTACCATCGCTTGCTTCAGTATATCCTGAGCACTTCCCTGAATAGGCATGTTCACCGCCATCCTATCCCCTGCACTCTGGATCCATTCCACCGGCACAAGGCACTCTGGTATCTCCCTTATCCTCCCCATCATGCTCTTCACGTACCCGTTCCTTCTCGCAAAGGCAATAGTGTCCTGCTGCCAGCTCCAGACCTCAGGCCTCAACCTGTACCAATCCTTAATAAACTGCCTACACCGAGCTAAGTCCCAGCCCTCTGCCTTCTCCCGCTTCATCTGAGTAAACAGTCCACCTTCAGTCTCTAGGAACATCACTCCGAACCCGATGTTCTTAGTTGCCTTGTACATAGGAGACTCCTGATCCACATCCAACAGCGGTATGCCGTAAATCTCAGCGCAGGTCTCTCTATGAATATGCCTGCCTTCATTGAAGATCTGGATCATAGATGTGCATTGCGCTAGGTGAGCCTGGACCCGCATCTCGATCTGCGAGTAGTCAATGGAGACCAGGACGTTGCCTTCCTCCGCAATGAACGCTTCACGAATCTTCTTGCCCTCTTCATCCCGGCTTGGAATCTGCTGGCAGTTAGGGTCTTCCATTGACCAACGACCTGTGGCAGTCCGAGTAGTTTTGATAGTCGGATGTACTCTTCCTCCCTCATCAGCTTTGCCAGGGAGGGTATCGCAAAAGGAGTCCTTGAGGTGTTGAATATGTCTATACTCCTCAATCATATCCACTACCGGATGATCTATCTTAGCCAGCTCGCCCTTAGCGACAGACGGCGCACCGGTAGGAGTATATTTAGTAGGCTTGAATCCTAGATCTGTGAAGAAGAGAGTAACTAGTTCGTTGTTGGAGTTGGGATTGAAGCGTTTGATACGAGTATCTTGGCATGCTATACAGAAGTACTTGCCTTGTTTAGTCGATGCGAACAGTTCCGCAGCACCGGCACATTCAGAGCAGAGAAGATCGAGCTCTCTGAATATCTCCTCACTCTTCTCCTGCAAGATCCCAACGAACCTATCGCCTAACTCCTTCAGCTTCCCAGAGTCAATCTTAATCCCATTCCTCTCCATCTCCAGGGCAATAGGCAGTGTCCCCATATCCATCATGAAGACCGGAAGAAGCCCTTTATCTAAGATCTGCTGCCAGAGGATAGGCTCGATTCTTCCGGTCGCATCAGCGTCACGACAACTGTAATAGACTGCGGCGTCTCTTGGAGCGTCTGATAAATCTCCTTCTGGCATACTTCCAAGAACGTCTTCAACAACTTGTCTTTCCCTTGGATCGATATGTGTCCATCGAGTGTAAGGGTCAACGGGTCCATCTTTGTTCTCCTTCCCGCCCTCAACATCTGCTAGTATCTTCTTCATCTTAATGACGATATGCTGAGGCTTGCTCTTCTTCACCTCAAATCTCTGGTTCTTCTTGTTCCAGGTAGCGTCTTCAATCTCCTCTAGACTCTCCCACATATCTAGAGTTAGAGTCTCGCCCTTCTTCTCGGCCTTGTCTCGGATTGCTTTAGTAGGAGGAGAGTCGGGATGTAGAGCCACAGCCTGCTCTAGGTAAGCCATCGCCTTGTCTTTACCGAACTTCCTAGTGACTTCTTGGTAGCTCTCCATCTCCATGCCGCAGAGGCGTTTGGCGAGCTCCTTGAGGCCCTGAGGAAGACCGAGTAAGTAGGCCATGAGCTGGGTATCTTTGGTATTAGGAGGGAGGTCAATCATCCTACCATCAGCCATGTAAGAGTGAACAACGGTCTCTCCAGTCACCATGACATCACCCTGAGGAGTGTAGAACTCAGCCATACCTGGTGAGGAAGAAGTCTGAATACTCCAGAGCTTTCCGTCTACCCACTCGGTATCGTAAGCACGAGGCATTCCATTTGAGTGAAGACCAGCGGCCTCTCCCATCTCAGCGTAATGAACAGTAGGATGTGTATCTACCACCGGCTCCCACTCACCTCTAACCAACTGCTCCAGCACCTTGAAGTCTTCCAGGATGTCAGCTAGTCTCCTATCTCCTTTATCGTAGAGGCCAGCAGCGGGATGATACATAGGAAGAAGAGTCACATACTCAACCGGATGACCATACTCGTCTCCTCTAATCGGCCACTCAATAGGCTTCCCATGCCTCTCATACATAGTCCCTTCGCCAAGGAAATAGCTAGTAGCCACATCTCCTAACAATCCTATAATCCTAGGCTTAACCATGTTCAGCTCAACACTCAGCCACCTACTAGCGCAAAACTGAGCCTCTTCAGGAGTAGGAGTTCTATTCCCTGTAGGTCTGCACTTTCCTATATTACTAAGCCAGACCTGCTCTCTAGTCAATCCTATCGATCTCAACAGAGCCATGAGATACTGACCAGCAGCTCCCATCCAAGGTCTACCGGTATCATCCTCACCTCGACCTGGAGCTTCACCTATAAGAGCAATCTCAGCATCCATAGGTCCCTCAGCAGGCACTGGGCCCTCGCACTCATCCCGCATCGAACAAGACCTACAAGCTCTATTAGCGTCATAGAGTACGTTCTCTGACAATACTTCTAAACTCACCATCCATTCTCCTTATTTCTCTTCTTATCGTCCTGCACCGTAGACATACTCTCCGCCCGTCTCTACTCACCGGTAACTTGTGACCTCGAATACAATATATCTTCTGAGAATTCAATCCTGACGGGCTGCTGCTTAAGGAATTGTTCTTCCTATGACCCATCTCCTTTAGATGCTCAGGATTTACACACCGCCTGACGTCACAGGTATGATGGATCTCGAATCCTTTTCTCGGTTTGTGTTTGTAGAGCTCGAATGCATACCGGTGAGCTCTTACCATCTTCCGGTTGAGAAGGAATCTCCCGTAGCCCTTATCTGTTAAAGAGCCTGTCCAGAGCCAACAGCTGTCGGTCTTCTGGACCTTACGGAAGAATCTTTCTATTGAGGATAGAGCTATACTACCCCCAACGCTCGGCACAAGGCCAGCAGGAGGGCGTGGGTGCCCCGCAGCTCTTGGTTAATCTCAACTAAGCCCAACTCATAGCCGGTATCCGCATCAATAATGAATACTAAGTCGCCAGGTTCGTGAGGGTCGCTATCAAACCGTAATACCCACCCACGCTCCCGAATCGCCGCCGTGATGCGGTCATGGTCAACGGTGGGTGTCCAGTATCGCCCGTTGCACATGCGGCAGGCAGGAGAACTATGTCCTCCACAGCGGTCACACACGTCCCGCAGCGACTCCAGTTTCTCAGCCGCCAGGATTGCTAACTCGGCTTCGGTGTAGGTTTTAGTTGTCATGGTTGGCCTCCGCAAACTGGACATCTGGCCTACTGCCACGCTTTGCTCTAATCTTCTATGCAAACTCTGTAGCTCCTGGGAGATTTGCCATGCGAAAACTTTGGATTAAATTCTGCCCACGGTACTACTTTGTAATAACGTCGTAGAACCCAACGTTGGAACACCTTCAGTTCTGGGACGGCATTGTTGTAAACCATTGGATATGGGAGACAACCAGCTTCATTAAGCCGGTTAAAACGGTGCAGTATCTCATCCATGGTTTCATTTGGAGCATAACCAATCAGCATATAAACCATCACATGCTTAGAGGGAATGCCAGCCTCATTTAGCATCGTTAAACCACGGAAGAATACCTTCTCTTGCCCAAGGTTATCCCAGGCTGTATATAGTCTGCGCCCCTTGAATTGATCGTCGCTGTACTTCACCGAAGCGATAGCTTCTGCTGTCTCTGGAGTAATCATCCGCACATTTATACCTTGGTTAAAGCTCACCCTAAAGTCACCATCTTTGATTTCATCTATGCGTTCTTTCCATTGAGTTTGCCCGAAGAAATCATTGTCTAGTAAAACTACGCACCGGGGCGTTCCAGGTCGCCAGATGTCCTTGATTGTATTGACGGAGCGTGGCTTACCTTCTTTCTTAGGGACCACGCAGAATCCACAGTTAAGTCTACAGCCACGTTGGGTGAAACCAAGACTATACGGGAACTCAGGATAGATTGAATAGTCGTAGTACTCGTATTCCGGTTCACTAATGACAGCTTCCACTGTTTGCTCGGTATCCCAGCCTGTCCCACCAACCATCGCTCCAAGCCAGGCATTTTGTAAATCCTCTAATTTCCCCCGACTCCACGAAAAGATGGCTGACCCATAGATACGATCATAAGGGAGTTTTTCATCTAACTGTGGCTGCACAAAGCGAGATAAAGTGACATCATCACCCTGGGCACGATGCCAGTGCGCCAGTTTCATTAATGCGAGATTTGGCAGTTTGCCATCTATATGTGTGAGCCGTACCCTCATTCAATCTTCTCCGTGGATTCAACTTCAATAATAGTCAACGGTCCTGTTTTCCAAGTCGTCTCTTCCCAGTAGATACGACGAGCGCCGTTGCCTAATTGAGTTTCTTCCTTAATCTTGTCACAATAAGTGGCATGGTGGGCCTCATACTCCTTGTCATACGGTGTCTCTGGCGCAGGATTATCGGGCATCTCTACCTCTCCGTCGCTTCTTTGTAAATCATCTTGCTGATCTCCGGTCCTATTCCCTCTATGTTCTGCCATTCTTCCCCTGCTCTCAAAGCATCTACCAAACTCAGTCTCCCCTTAAAATAATCCTCAGCTCTCTTACTCCGCTCCCATCCTATCCCATGCAGTTCCTTAAAGACTCTCCTCATCAATCCAGGTCGTCCATTAAGAGAGACCGGATTAGGTGGTTGGTGGAATCCCTCAAGGCTGGAGTGTTCTTCTGGGGGTTTCTGAAACATACGGTAAAGGTTAATGACTCGATGAGCTGTTTCCCTAGCGTCTCTGGTGATATGCACTCGGATTCCAGCATAATACTCAAGCTGAGAGAGGTAGGACTCCAATCTACTGTGACTAAATCCCTGTCTAAGCCACTTCCCCCGCTTACGGAGCTCCACATCTCCATCAGTTGTTTCTCTAAACTCGTCTTCAACAACGAGAAATACCTGCTTGAACCCTGCCTCTCTTGCGCCACGTATCTGCTCCAGATGCCGATTATCCTGAATACATTTGAGTAAATCAGGGAGGTGTTTCCGCTCTCCGCATACCGAGATAGGCGACCACTCTTCCCATACACCTTTGAAGATGAAGTCTCCGAAAGGGATCGGGCAGTTGATAGCCATACCTTGGAAGTGTTTGAAGAGGTCCCTGTCGTTATGAGCTGTGGTTAGGTAGATCATCTAGGATAAGGAGTATAGCTACCGCTCTTAAAGTACTCCGCTCTTCCTTTCGCTACCTCAGCTGACTCTCTGTGATTACTAGGGTCATCCCAATTCCTTTCCTGGATGGTGTTCTCGAAGTCCCCGGTTTCTTCACATTTAATACAGACCCCAGCAGAAGTAGGACCTTCACCACTAGCATCTATTACCCAGTAATGTACACACTTAAGCATGAACCCACCTTAACAGGTAATCAAAAGTCAGCGGGTTCCCTGTACCTTCAACCTCAGCTCCACCTTCCAACCACTGGTTTTTCAGAACTCCCTTCTGCCGACACTCCTTAATCAGAGCCAGATACCTCTCGTCAGGTGGATCTCCTAATCTCTCTAATTGAAGTACCACCTGCATATCGTAGATAATATCCTTCCAGCCCTTCATGTAGGTGTCAGGCACAACGCTCCCGTCAGCCAGAGTAACCTTATCATCCCTACTATCAGCCAACTGATGGATGAATATCCCGTTTACTCCAGCACCCTCTACCATCCTGACGATCTCTTTCATGTCTACGTAAACAGGACCATAGGCTCTATCTACTTGATTCTGTCTACCTCCGAAGTGGAAGAACCTTGCTAGCTCGTACACTTCGGACATGGTATCGATAACGACAGTGCCGGAGGAGTTAGTCTCTCTTAGGAAAATACAGGTCTGAGTGAGATGGTCTAGGAAACCGTTATACACCTCATCGTAATTCGCATGATTGTAGTAGACCTTATAGGTGTAGATTTCCTTACCAGCAGCAGCAAATTTCTCAATCACACCTTCATCGCCGGTCTCGAACTTGTAGTAGTAGATAGGAGGATTAGCCATCAGTGCGAAGGTGGTCTTACCATAGCCTTTCTTAGCTAGTATAGCCAGAAGAAGACGCATACGGATTTCAGTCGATGCCGGAGTCCATCCGGGTGGTTGTTGTGTAGTCATTAGAATTGTAAAATCCTCAAACTAGAATAAGCTGAAGAACCATCTTCAAACTCAAATCCTCCCACTCTGACCATCCGAACTACTCCTTCTTTCTCCTTGATGCAATTAACCACAGCGGCTCCCCACTGCTGGTGTTTCCACCCTCTCTGGAGATAACCGGCCTTTTTCCCATCTATATAGATAGCACAGGCATCTCGGTCATATTCGTTGTCAGGTTCAAGTTCTAACCGGCCTAGAATCACGGTCTCTACGTCTGGGATTGAATCTTGGTAATGAGATGTCCCTTTCACCATTATCATAGCTCTCCTTTTAAACTCACCAACATCCGCCAATTCTCTTCTAGCTCTATCTGAGTAAACTTGATCTTGTACCACCAATACTCGGCCATAGGAGGTCTATTACCTATGTGTAAAATAGGCATCCAGACATCCTCTACACCTAACATATGGCAGTACGCCTTATCTTGCAGCATATATCTGCGATAATTCCTGATATCGTCAAAAGGTTTGGAGAACCTGAGTTTGGTCTCTAGGACAGCCGCTGGAGTAAGGGAGCCGGAATCCACCCGGTACGCACCACCATCTAAGCTCCCGATAACCCCGTCTATCGTTAGAGAGAAAGGACTCATATAAACAAACCCTTCATTCCTGCACATCCGCCGCACATCAGCCCTAACAGCCCATTCCCAGATTCTCCCTGCCGCCATGATGCCTTCCACCCGTTCGTCTATCCCGTCATCACCATTCATCATGGCAACCCTAATCAGGTCCGAGACGTGAGGGAGGCTCAAATCCCTATGAGCTGGCGGGTCTAGGAAATCCGCCAGCTCTGATAGTGACCACATCTCGGAACTGAACTCGGCCATCTTAGTACCCCACGCACCTATAGCACCTAGTGCAAATCACTAAGCCATTAGCTAATTCAACGAAGGTACGACAGATATGCATTAGGCTACCGACACCAATTCGGCTTCGACCTTCAGCCCGTTCGCTACCATGTAATCGGTAAACGGTCCATTCACGCTGGTCATGGCATCCGCTCTTAATTGATGACCGGCTAACTCATCCAACCCCTCCACACTAATGCTATTGAAGACATCGGTCATCACTTGCGCTCTGGTATACCCGCTGGGGTTAGCGGCTATACCTGCTTGGGCAATCACCAGCATCTCGCCGAACCTACTGGAGATATCCGCTCCGTTCGCTGCTATAGGAGGAGGGGGAACTGCCGCAGCTTGGGCCGCTGGAGGAGCTGGAGGGGCAGCAGGAGGAGCTACCGGAGGAGGAGGTGTTGCGACTTGAGTTGGAGCAGGAGGAGCTACCGGGGGTGCAACAGGCGCAGCAGGAGGTGCTGTAGTTGCTGGTGCCGTTGCTACCGGAGGAGCTGCTTCGCCTTCCATGTAGAACTTAGTCGGAACAAGTACGCCAATCGCTGCTTCTTCCTTCTTAGTCTTACTATTGGTACGGGTCTTCGCTCTTCCTGGCGGAATCATGTTATCCCAATCTCCCCACATCCCAGCAAAGATGTTCTGTACCTGAGCAGGCTGCTCTCCTTCCCATAACCTGGTCGCAGGTAGACCAGCCACCTGGATAGCCGTCTTCAGAAGGAAGTGCCAAGTAGAGTTCTCGGAGATTTGCGCTCCAATCAACCGCTGACCTTCGGGATCCGGCCATATCCTGGTCTTGTCTCCTACACCGTATTCTTGATTCCACGTCCGGTTATCTTGGTCGGTAAAAGTCAGCACCACCGCTGTGTTAGGCTTCTGACTGCCTTGGTAATCGAAGTCATCGATGATTTTCGCATTGGTGATAGCGTACCTACCCGGAGGTACTACTGTTGATGCCACCGCATCTTCTAATCCGTATGAAACGTATTGAGTTGTCATGACTCTCCTTTAGTTGTAATCTAGGTCACAATTTTAGTCTTGAATCTCTTCTACCAGTGTCTCTTCATCTACTTCCTCCTCGTTCCAGAATCTCGCAGCCCCGGCCTTCATCAACTTAGTTATCACCTGAGGCTCTTCGGCGTACACTACTTCTAAAACCGCACCTAAGGTAGCGTTGTTGTCCTTAGCAGTGGCTTTCCTGAGTCCAGTACATCCAGTAAAGAAAGGTTCTGCCGGACTCCTTAATAAGGAAGTCCATCACTTCTCTAGCATCATACCCAGGCATACCTTCTCGGCCTTCTACCTCGACATCTACTGATCCTTTCCTTTCTTTTAAAGCAGCATAAACCCAATCGATAATATCTACCTTCATGCTCCTATCCATTCGGTACTCCCGGCACCTGCCCAAACGTCCCCATCACTCTATCCTGGAACCATCTAGGCGCAAACTCCTGATTTTTCCGCCAGAACCAATCTCCCCAGTGGTTGTCCATGATAAAGATCTCACATCTGTCTTCCTGACTCCGGGTTCCTCTACCTGCTATCTGTACCAGCGTCTCCATCGCCAGAAAATTAGGCCACTCAGGGTCGTCTTCCTTCCTTGCTTTCATTAGTTTTCCTTGAGTAGAGACGAACGGCACCTTCCCTATAATAATGTACTCGCAATCTTCACCGGGGAAATCCCATCCGCTTGTTATGGCTGGTGAGACGAGTATGCCTGGGGGATCGGAGGCCTTAAAATGTCTAACAGCTCGACCAATTTCTGTATTTCCTCGTCCGTGAGTGAACATAAGGTGGGAGAATTCGGTGTGTCGGAGGAGAAGGTCAGCTCGATCATAAGACGTTGTGGATATGATGCCTTTCCTATCCAGACGGCCTTCAATAACTTGGTCAATCCGCCTAGCCCAGATACCCATATTCTCAGGCGGTGTTCGGTACTCCACACGGAGAGTATCAATATGGTAGATAGGACTTTTAGCAGGATCAAAGGGACTAGGCCAATCAACCCACTCATAATCTTCTTCATCAATCCCCAGCTTCTCTATGCTCTTCTTCGTCAAGGTAGCCGACATGAGGAGGATCTTGTCACCTATAAATAGCCTCTCTTTATAATCTCTAGGCCATAGAGGACATAGACTCACCCCGCCTTCGTCGTCGACAATCCACTCCACCTTAGAGTCTCTAACTTGCATCATGGACCGGCAAAGTCTCTCAAGAGTCTGGTGCTTTCGACGCTTTCCTTCGTCAGGGTCTTCCTTAATCTGCTTCTCCAGCTCCTCGACTTCATTAGCCAACCGACGAGCAAGTATAGCCGCCCTCTCTTGCCAATGCGCCCACTCCCAATCAACGCAGTCGTAATCCATACCGAGCTCTTCAAGGTCAGCATCAGATAGGTTAATAGTGATATGAGTTTCTAAGGCTGGCCCAGCGAGATGCCCCTCATCCATCACAACTAACCCAGGAGGGGGCTGTTTGTCTGGGACAATCCCATCACCGTAGAAATTCTGCGCCAGCCAGTAAGCATAATTGGTCACTACCAGCCGACTGTGCTTAGCTATAGCTAGGGCTTGATAATAAGTACAATCTCCCTTCCTCCCGCAGATCCCACCGTTCGAATGGCATATCCCTCTATCCACAGTAGTAGGAGGCTTCAGGACGCATTCATAGGAGTTCTGCCCTCTAACATCTACCAACCCAAGATGTCCAAAATCTACACTGAGCTGCTCTTGAAGTGCCTTGGTATTCGTCACGTACACGCACTTCTTCCCGTTAATCCAAGCGGTATACTCAGCGATCATAGACTTCCCGAACCCAGTCGGGACATTAGCGCACATAAACCTCTTAGGACCCTTCAGCCACTGGAGGAATATAGCTACTAAATCCTCTTGGCCGGGGAACCACTCAGCAAACTTGCTGGAGTTTAGGACTGCGCTAGGAGGAGGGAGCTTCAACGTACTTTCTCCGAAACCACATTAAGGGAGAATCAGCGGTATGAACCTCAGTAGCCGCATAGGGTTCCCACCCTTCCTCTAGTAGTTCATTCCTTCTGCCAATAGAGGAAGTAGATTCCATTTCCCACTTGAACTGGCTATCTACGTAATGCTTCTCTACCAAAACTTCCACCACTTCCTATTCTTGTGTTCTAGGTCACGAACTCTCTCAGCTAACTCCGAGTAGTAATCCTTAAGACCTACCCTCTTATATTTCTCAAGGAATTCCTCTCTAGTCATCCCCATCGCACGCTTTCTGATCTCCTCTTCCAACATCGGAGCGCAGATCGCACATATACTCGGCTGTCGTCCGTGTGGGCAGCTATTCATCATCCACCGCATCCTCAAGGTCATAACTCACGAGCTGGTTCTTCGGCGCAACTTCCACAATCTCCCCCGCAATATGCCCGAACTCGCTCATCACCCTCTTCATATGCCGGGTCTTCATCTGACCGGCTGGCATGTCGTTAATCACACCGACAATCGTACTAATAATCCTAGTAGCGTCCTCGGTATCGCCATTCTCTAGATGGTGATGGACCTCAATCCTCAGCTTATCTAATATCCCCTGGAATGAGGTCATCTCGCTCTCTTTGTTCAACGCTAAGGTCATAGCTCTAATGAAGTTAGTATTAGCTTCGACCATCCCCTGCTGGCTTAACCACTCCGCATGCCGGACCATCGCATGACGCTCTAGATCTGAAATCGTCCTATAAGGGAACTTTCGGCTGTAGAATAACTCCTCTAATACCCGGTGGAGTTCTGCTGGAATCCTGAAGTTAACAGGAACTGATTGAGTATTAGCGGAAGAAGGCGGGATGTTAAATTCTTCGTTACTTGGCATCGCCCATCCTCTCCCACTTCCCACTATCAGGACCGCCAGATCGTCCCTTATAAGGGTATAGCTCGGACAGGGCTCTCTCCAGTAGGATCTTAATCATCCCTGATCTCTTAATAAAGATCTTCTGAGTCTTAGCTAATTCAGTAGCAGTCTCATCAATCTGTTCTAAGAGCTCTTCAGGGAATCTAACTGTTACTCTGGTGTCTGGCATCGCTCTTCCTTTCTATTTGGTGGCGAGGTTACCGGTGGTGGGAGTAAAAACACTCCGACTACCTCTCTTACGCTCTTCCCTTATATTCCCACATTCGCCGGGGTAATCGACGAACCCCCAGTCCGGGAGGGCTTGAGACCACCAGGTGGCCCCGAACTACAAGAGCTCGGACGCCTATTGTCTGCCATTGTCTGACATTTGTCAAGCACCTGATTTCATATTACATGTAATACGTCATTATCCTTAGTAAGACAGTAAGACAAGTAAGACAAGTAAGACAAAAGAAGAAGCTCTAAGGTATTCTAGGGTAAGTGTATTATTGTCTTACTAACCTCCCCCTAGTAGTACAATAATACACGAGAGCCATCGTCTTATAGAAATTGCTACTACACCTCCTATAGTATCTATATATAAGGGGATTGACAGGTATGATATGATTTGTTCTAAGGGCGGGGGGTCTGGGTTGAAGTCAGTAGTTCGCCATTAGTCTAAGGTAGGCAGTCGGATGCGGGATCGTAAAAGGATAACCCAACTCCCATGCCACTCTCATCACTTTGCCGTAGCATATTCCACATACCGGCCCCCCACCGGGTTTCCTAGGTACTACATCAGGCCGGTACGTAAATAGCTCTGCACAGCCATCACAAGGACCTAAGAAGGACTCTGAGAAAGACTGCTGGCACCGGTTACATGGGCAGTTATCCGGCTCGAACTGGGGATAGCTCATAGGACAGGAACCTCCACCGGCAAAGGATCAGCGGCAGGGTCCCTAACAAAGACTTCCCCACACCGTTCACAACTTGCCTCAACCCTAACCTTCTTTGACGCTCTAACCACCGTACAGCCCTCTTGGCAGCTCCACTTGACCATCGTAGGCTCTTTAGACGGCTTAGTCCTTATTTGCCTCGCCAGCTTGAAGGCTTCATAGTCTGGCTTGAACTCCTTCTCCACCTTTTCCTTTAGCTCGTCGGAGTAC
>Ga0114899_1000450_pt1 | contig 29344 bp, 26 predicted proteins | sample MalvireepMed_215_FD_83497 | JGI IMG/M metagenome (GOLD analysis project Ga0114899, IMG submission 83497) | Marine viral communities from the Global Malaspina Expedition - Malaspina viral metaG DeepMed_215 | ecosystem: Environmental > Aquatic > Marine > Oceanic | place: Mediterranean Sea...
CACCATTCCGAAAGGCCAGAAGGAAGTCTGGAGCGATCTGGTCAGGGCTGTGGGCAACTGGCGCGAAGAGATCATGACCTACTTCGAGACGGACATGCCCGTCACCAACGCTTACACGGAGTCGATCAACCGACTGGCCAAAGACAAGAACCGTGAAGGGCGTGGTTACTCCTTCGAGGTGATGCGGGCACGAATGCTCTACACCACGAAGCACAAAAAGAAGGCACCCACTGCGAAGGTCTCTCCGTTCTACAAGAAAACCATCGGTTACGGACTACCGGACTTCGCAGAGGAGCTCAACTACGGGGTCGATCTATCAACCATCTGAGGGTGGTACCGAGTAGGTGGGGCAAGAGCACCCCATCAACCATTTAATCCGAATACCCGATGTTTTCCCGGGCGGCCTGAATCTGCTTCTGCGTTGCCATGATGAACCTCCTTTTGGCTTGCATCGTCCTTAACGGTTTGGATTCATCCTGCGACTTTCGGTGCCTGGAAACAGGGGCGCGCGGCGGAATTTGTCATGCTTTTACGTTTTTTCGCCGTCCCGTGGCGGCCACATCAGGTAGCGTTGAGGTTCATCGTAAAAAGGAGAGTACGATGGCTGACAGCACCACCGGACCGGGCCGGTTCATTGGTCCCGTGATCGCCGCGTTGATCTTCCTTGGCGGCGGTGTCGCGTTGTTTTTTTATCCCGCCTCGCCGTGGCTGTGGTTACTAACGCTGGTGGCCCTGGCGTTGCTGGCGCAGGGGCTGCGCGATCTGCTGCAGCACCGCCACACGCTGCTGCGCAACTATCCGTTGCTCGCCCATTTCCGCTGGTTTTTTGAATTTCTGCGACCGTTTCTACGCCAGTACATTGTCGAGAATGACCGCGAGGGCCGGCCCTATAACCGGGACATGCGCTCGTTGATTTACGAGCGCGCCAAGGACCAGGTGGACGCCAAGCCGTTCGGCAGCGATCTGGACGCCTACGACAACGAATTCCAGGTGGTGACCCATTCCATGGCGCCGCGTCCCAAGCCGGACAGTGACTTCCGGGTACGGGTGGGCGCCGACACCTGCGCGCGCCCCGTCGACGTGTCACTGCTCAACGTTTCCGCGATGAGTTTCGGCTCGCTGAGCGGGCCGGCGGTGGAGGCGCTGAATCTCGGTGCCCGGCGCGGCGGCTTCTACCAGGACACCGGAGAAGGCGGCATCAGCCCCTACCATGTGCGTCACGGCGGCGATCTGGTCTGGGAGATCGGCAGCGGCTACTTCGGCTGCCGGGACCGGGACGGCTATTTTGATCGCGGGCTGTTTCGCGAGCAGGCCAACCGGGATTCGGTGCGCATGATCGAAATCAAACTCAGCCAGGGCGCCAAACCGGGCCACGGCGGTTTACTGCCGGCGGCCAAGATCACCGAGGAAATCGCCCGCACCCGCAAGATTCCGGTGGCGCAGGATTGCCTGTCGCCGGCCTATCACACCGCGTTTTCCACGCCCCGGGAGTTGCTCGAATTCGCGGCCTCCCTGCGCGCGGATTCCGGCGGCAAGCCGGTGGGCATCAAACTGTGCGTGGGCCATCCCTGGGAAGTGTTCGCGCTGTGCAAGGCGATGCTGGATTCCGGCATCCGTCTTGATTTCATCGTGGTCGACGGCGCCGAGGGCGGCACCGGCGCGGCGCCGGAGGAATTCTCCGACCATGTGGGCATGCCGTTGCGCGAAGGGCTGTTGCTGGTGCGCAACGCTCTGGTGGGCACCGGCCTGCGTCCGGACATCCGGCTGGCGGCCAGCGGCAAGGTGTACAGCGCCTACACCATGGCCGCCAACCTGGCGCTGGGCGCCGACTGGTGCAACGCGGCCCGGGCGTTCATGTTGTCGCTGGGCTGTGTGCAGACCAAAAGCTGCCATAACGATCTGTGCCCCACCGGTGTGGCGACGCAGAACCCCAACCGGCAGCGCGGTCTGGTGATCGCCGACAAAGCGCCCCGCGTGGCCAATTTTCAGCGCCACACCCTGGACCATCTGGCGGACCTGGTGGCCGCCGCCGGGCTGGACCATCCCGCTGAGCTGCTGCCGCACCATCTGCTGCACCGGCGCAGCGCCACGGAATTGATCGGCCTGGATAAGATGTATCCGTTTCTGCGTTCCGGTGAGTTGCTTGAGGACCCGGCCGCCACCCCGTACCAGGAATGGTGGAACGCCGCCGACCCGGACAGCTTCAAACCGCGCGGTCTGGTCGGCCCGGGCCACCATCGCAGCGCCCGCGTTACACCCGGTTGATCGCCGGGCGGCGCTAGCGGGTGAGAAAATCGGCGAAGGTGAGCACGAACAGGAACATGATCCAGAGCAGGCTCATCACCGCCACCACCTGCACCAGTGCGCTGCTTTGTCGGAGCCGCATGAAGGAGGTGGCGATCACCACCACCATCACGGCGGCCACCGAAAGCCGAATCGGTATCGCCAGCCCGCCGGCGTCGATCAGGGTGCCGGCCATGTTCGCGCCCAGTAAACCGAGCAACAGAACATAAAGGCCGACAAAGCGGTGACGAACCCGGGTTTCGTTATCGTCGGACATGGCGCCCCTAACGGCCAAGCAAATAAAGGCTGCAGTACACCAGCACCCAGACGATATCCACGAACGCCCAGTACAGGCCGGCGATGCGCACCTGGCGCGCGACCCGCGCGCCCTCGCGCCAACGGTACGTCAGCACCAGCATGACCAGCAGTACCATCAGGCCGATGATCATATGCAGCGCGTGCAGGCCGGTGATCGCGAAATAGAAGTTATAGAACAACATGGCGTTGTGCGGGTCCGGCCCGGAAAACGCGAACGGCTGATCCAGAAAGGGGACCAGGCCGGCACGGTATTCCATGTAGTACTCGTAGCCCTTCAGGCCCAGGAAGGCTACGCCCAGGGCGATGGTGGCGCTCAGCCACCACAGGGTGAGCCGGCGCCGGTGTTGGTCCGCGGCCTGCTCGGCAAGCGCCACCGCCAGGCCGCTGGTCAGCAGGATCACGCTGTTGAAACCGGCCAGCAGCCAGTGCAGCTCGCGGGCCGCCGCCGAGAAGGTGTCGTAATACTGATGGTAGTACACGGCCAGTGCCAGGAAGGCACCGGAGAACAGCAGCGCCTCGGTGACCAGGAACAGCCACATGCCCAACAGGTCGGCGTCGAATTGCTGCTCCAGCGTCTCGAACTGGTGGGCAACGATCACCGTGGTTTGGTTATTGGGGCGTGTCATAGGCGTACGCCTCGCTGTCGACCCGTGGAACGGTGGCGAAATTCTCTTTCGGCGGCGGTGAAGCCACCGTCCATTCCAGACCCCGGGCGTCCCAGGGGTTGCCGCCGGCGCGGGCGCCGTAGCGCAACGACCAGAGCAGATACAGCAGCGGCAACAGATAGCCCACCGCCAGCATGCCGGCGCCGGCGGACGAAAACACATTCAACAACTGAAATTCTTCGGCGTAGGCGTGGTAGCGGCGCGGCATGCCGGCCCAGCCGAGAATGAACTGAGGGAAGAACGTCAGGTTGAAGCCGGCGAACACAATAATCGCCGACACCCGCGCCCACATTTCCGGGTACAGGCGCCCGGTGATCTTCGGCCACCAGAAATGCAGCCCCGCCATGTAGGCGGAGACCATGCCGCCCACCATGATGTAGTGGAAATGCGCCACCACGAAGTAGGTGTCGTGCATCTGGATGTCCAGGGCCAGCGTGGCCACGAACACCCCGGTGAGCCCGCCGATCAGAAACAGGCCGATAAAACTGAGCGCGAACAGCATCGGCGCGTCGAAACGGATATGGCCCTTATAGAGCGTGGCCAGCCAGTTGAAGATCTTCAGCGCCGAGGGCACCGACACCAGAAAGCTGAGCAGGGAGAACGCCACCCCGGCGTAGATCGACTGGCCCGAGACGAACATATGATGCCCCCATACCAGAAAGCCGAACAACGCGATGGCGAGGATGGAAAACGCCATCACCTTGTAACCGAAAATCCGTTTATGGGCGAAGCAGGCGATGACCTCGCTGACCACGCCCATGGCCGGTAGCAGCATGATGTAGACCGCCGGATGGGAGTAGAACCAGAATAAATGCTCGAACAGGATCGGGTCACCCCCAAGCTCCGGATCAAAGATGCCGATGCCGAAGGCCCGTTCCACGCCCAACAACACCAGGGTGATCGACAGCACCGGCGTCGCCAGCACCATGATCAGGCTGGTGGCGTACTGCGCCCACACGAACAGCGGCAGGCGGAACCAGGTGAGCCCCGGCGCGCGCATCTTATGGGTGGTGACGATGAAGTTGATGCCGGTGAGGATCGACGAGAAGCCGACGATGAACACGCCGGTGGCGGCGGCCAGCACCGCGCCGTTGGAAAACATGGTGCTGTAGGGGGTGTAGAAGGTCCAGCCGGTGTCGATGCCGCCGGCGATCACCGCGGTGAGCGTGAAGGCGCCGCCGAGAATAAACACATACCAGCTCATCAGGTTGAGCCGCGGGAACGCCATGTCGCGGGCGCCCAGCATCAACGGCAGCAGGAAGTTGCCCATGGTGGCGGGAATCGAGGGAATCAGAAAAAACCACACCATGACGATGCCGTGCAGGGAAAACATCTGGTTGTAGGCGTCGCTGGAGAGCAGGTCCCCGGCCGGGGTGATCAGCTCCAGGCGCACCAGGGTGGCGGCGGCCCCGCCGAGAAAGAAAAACCCGGTGATGCTGATGAAATAGAGCCAGGCGACACGCTTGTGATCCAGCGTCAGCAGCCAGCTTTTCAGTCCGTAACCGGCGTTCAGATAGTTCATGGCGCGTCAGGCTCCTCGGGCGTCAGGGATTGGATATAAGCGGTCAGCTTGAGCAGATCTTCCTCGCTGATCTGATCCTTGAAGGACGGCATGATCGGCGCGTATCCGGCCACCACATGCTTGCTGGGAAAGACGATCGAATCGCGCAGGTACTGGGCGTCGGCGGTGACCGTGCCGCCGCTTTCCAGCGGCACCGGCTTGCCGTACAGGCCGGCCAGATCCGGCGCCCGCACCGAGGACGCCTCGCCGTGGCAGCCGCTGCAGCCGTACTGGCGGAACAGCCGCTCGCCGTCCTGTTGCGGCGTGCCCGGCCGGTCGCGCCGCGCCAGCCAGTCCTGGAATTCCGAGGGCGGCATCACCACCACTTCGCCGACCATGCCGGAATGGGACAGGCCGCAATATTCCGCGCAATAGAGGTCGAAGCGCCCGACCTTGGTGGGGGTGAACTGCAAGCGGGTATAGGTTTGCGGCAGCACGTCCTGCTTGATGCGGAAGGCCGGCACGAAAAAGCTGTGGATCACGTCCTGGGAAGTCATGCGCAGCCGCACGGTCTGGCCCACGGCCACGTGCAGAGTGTTGATCTCGCGGATGCCCTCCGGGTGCTGGAACTTCCACATCCACTGTTTGCCGATCACGTTCACCCGGCGCGCTTCGCCGTCCTCCGGCGTGGGCGGATCGAGAATCTCCACGTAGAGCAGCGCGCCCCAGGCAAAGAAAAACAGGAACGCGGCCAGCACCGGAATCGACCAGCCGATTTCCAGCCAGCGGTTGTGGTACAGCAGCGGCGACCCGCGGCGGCTGGCCGGCGAGCCGCGCCGATAACGGATGCCGAACACCAGCAGCACCGTAAACACCAGCGCCACCACCAGCCCGCAGGCCACCACCATGACCCAGAACAGGGTGTCCACCTGGCCGGACACGCTGGACGCGGATTCCGGGAACAGCAGCAGCTGCCATCTATCGTCGGCGTCGGCCATGGCTCAATGCCTCCCTTGCCGGTCATTCCCGCGGCGGCGCCGGAGCAGCCGGCCCACCACCAGCGCCAGCACCAGGGCGGTGATCAGGCAGGCCAGATTCAGCAGCCGCAGAATGTCCAGGGTGTAGGTGCCTTTCTCCGGATCGAAGTGAAAACAGCGCAGCGCGATCCGGTCGGTGATCGAGCCCAGCCGGCCTTCGCCGGCGCGGGTCAGCGCCAGTTCCACATCCCGCCCGGAAAACGTCAGGCCCAGCAGATACGAAGAGAGGCGCCCGTCGCCGTCGAGTACCGCCAGGGCGGCCGGGTGGGCGAACTGCTCGCTGTCCGCGTCGTACTGGTAGCGGTAGCCGATCCGCCGCGCCAGGGTGTCGATGGCCCGGGCGTCGCCGGTCAGCACCCGCCAGTCGTCGGCGTCGCTGTCGCCCTGATGGCTGTCGCGCAAAGTGGCCAGCGCGCGGTCGGCGGCGTCGGCGCCTTCCCGCGGGTCGATGCTCACGGTGATCACCCGGAAGTCCTCGCCGGGCTGGAACTTCACCTCCGAGAGCCGGCTGCCCAGGCGCCGCAGGGACAGATCGCAGAGGTTCGGGCAGTCGTACCAGGCCAGCTGCAGCAGGGCGGGTTTGCCGTCGATCAGGTTGCCCAGGGTCACGCTGTCGCCGTGGCGATCCGTGAAGCGCAGATCCAGGGGCACCCGCTCGCCGATGCGCTGCTCCACGCCGACCCGGTCCAGGGTTTGCGACGGCGTCGGCGGCTGGGCGGTGACCAGCAGCGGCAGGCCGAGCACGCCGGCGGCCAGTATCAGGCGGCTCATGGGCGCGCCCCCCCGTCGCCGTGGCGGCGCGCGTAGAGAGCCATGGCCCGCTCAATCGGGATGTGCACCACCCCGGCCTCCTGGTCCACCCAGCCGTATCGGTGCAGCCCCCGTTCGCTGATTTCGCGCATGCGTTGCAGGTCGGGGCCGGGCTCGGCCTGCAGGTGTGGGGTGCCGGGTTGGTCCAGCGGCAGTTCGAAGAAGCCGGTGGCGCGCGGCCCGGCGTCGCCGCGCAGCGCGAACGCCCAGCCGATCAGGCCCAGCACCACCGCCAGCAGGCACGACACCAGAACCGCCGCCACCAGCGGCAGGCGCGGTGACACGTCGCGCTGTTCGTAACCGGGGTCGCGCCGTGGTGCGGTCATGGGGTGCCCTCCGCGCGCCGCGAACGGTAACGCCGGATCAGCAGCAGGCCCGGGGCGGCGAGGGTGAGCAACGCCACCGGTGAGCGCCAGCCGAGCGGCCAGTGGTGCGGGTAGTACGCAGGCAGCACCAGCCAGGCGAATTCCAGCGCATGCCCCAGCAGCACCAGCGCCGCCAGGACCGCCAGCGGCCGGGCGCGCCGCTTCGAGCCGGCGGGCAGCAGGGCGGCGAACGGCAGCGCCCCGCACAGTGTCATCATCGCCAGCGCCAGCCACTGCCAGCCGCCCTGGCCACGGTGGGCGTACCAGCGGATTTCGTGGGGCAGATCGCCGCTCCAGATGATCAGGTACTGGCTGAAGGCCACGAACACCCAGAACAGGATCGCCGCCAGCCACAGATGCGCCAGATCCCGCCGCGCGCCCTCCAGCGCCGGCCGCCGCTCCGCGTCCGGGTAGACGCCGGGCAGCAGGAACGGCAGCGCCAGCGCCATGGACAACGCCGAGCCCATGAAAATCAGGCCCAGAATGTCCGAGTACCAGGCCGGCTCCAGGCCCATGATCCAGTCGAACGCGAAAAAGGTGGTGGTGAGCGCCCACAGCACCAGCCCGCCGGCGCTGGCCGGCGTGGAGCGGCGGTCGCCGCGCCACACCGAGAGCCGCGCGGCCAGGGTCAGCCAGATCACCGCGTACAGGGCGAAGCGGGCATGGAAAAACGGCAGGTTCAGATAGAACGTCTTGTGCCGCACCACCTCGGGCAGGCCGCTCAGGTCGCCGGTCCAGGGGAGCAGTACCCGCGCGCCCAGCAGCAGGGGCACGAACGCCACCAGCATCAGCGGCAGGGTCGCCACCACCGCCTTCAGCGGCGCGCGCACCGGCTCGCCCCACTGGCCGCCGGTGAGATTGTGGGTCATCAGTACCGCCATGGCGCCCAGCGGCAGGGCGATGCCGGTGAGGGCGGCCACCAGCCAGGCGCGCAGGAAGGCGGCGCTGTCCAGCAGCGCCCCCAGGCCGGTGAGCAACAGCCCGGCGACGGCGACGAACACCAGCGCCCGGGTCATGGCGGGTCCTCCCCGGTGTCGGGCAGCGGCCGGTGGTCCCGTGGCACGTCCTCCAGGCGCGCGTTGCGGCTCAACTGCAGGCTGCGAATGTAGGCGATGATCGCCCAGCGCTGGTCCTCGGGCACCCGGCTGGCGTAGGCGTACATGGCGCCGTGGCCGTCGCGGATCACCTGGTAGAAATGCCGGTCCCCGGCTCGGCGCAGGCGTGGCCGGTGCAGGCTGGGCGGCGCCGGGAAGCCGCGCTGCACGATCACCCCCTGGCCGCGCCCGTTGCGGCCGTGGCAGGGCGCGCAGAACACATCGAACTGTTCCCGCCCGTGGGCCAGTGTTTCAGCGTTGATCGGCAGCGGGTTCTCCGTGGCCGCCGGCCGCTGATCCCGCGCCACCGTGCCTTCGGGCACCGGCCGGGCGGCCAGGCCGTCGTTGAAGGCGGCGCCGGTTTCATAGGTTTCCAGGCGCGGCTGGTCGGCCATGTCGGGCTGCTCGCAGCCGCACAGCAGCGCCGGCACCAGCAACCACCAGGACCAGTACTTCATGCCGGCACCTCCTGGATCGACACCGCACCGTTTTGCAGCAGGTGCTCGCGCAGCCGCTCCGCGTCGAACAGCGGGTCCGACGCTTCCAGGCACAGGAAATAGCCGTCCCGCGATGCCGCGTCGAACTCCGCCACGTTGAACAGCGGGTGGTAGGGGCGGGGGAAGCCGTTCAGCCACAGCATCGACAGCATGGCGCCCAGGGTGGCGCCGACCATGGTCATGGCGAAGGTGACGATGCTGTAGGCGGGCCAGCTGAGCACCGGCTTGCCGCCCACGTTGAAGGGATAATCCAGCGAGGCGTACACCTGCAGCGCCAGGGCGCCGGCGCCGGCCACCATCGCGCACACCAGGGCGGTGACCGGCACGCGCCGCTCGCTCAGGCCCAGCGCCTGGTCGAGGCCTTCCACCGGGTGCGGGCTGTAGGCGTCCAGGCGGGTCAGTCCGCGCCGGCGCAAATCACGGCTGGCGGCGAGCAGGCGGTCGGCGTCGGGGAAGCGGGCCAGCAGCCCGTGCAGGCGCTCATCCATGGTCGGCCTCCCGCTGTTGGCGGCGGTGCAGCATCTCCCGCATGTCGTGCATGGAGATCGCCGGCATCAGTTTGATGAACAGCAGCAGCAGCACCACGAACACGCCGATCGAGCCGGCGTAGGTGAGCCAGTCCCAGGCGCTGGGCGTTACCGTATCCCAGGCGCTGGGCATGTAGTCCTTGTGGGTGCTGGTGATGACGATCTGAAAGCGTTCCAGCCACATGCCGATCTCGGCGATCACCGCCAGGCACAGCAGCCCCGGCACGCTCTCGCGCAGGCGCCGGAACCACAGGCCCTGGGCCAGCACCACGTTGCACAGGATCATGCCCCAGTAGAAAGGCGCGTAGGGCCCGCTCCAGCGGTCGTAATAGACGCTGCGGTAAAAGTCCTCGCCGGTGTAGAAGGCGGTGAACACTTCCTGCAGGTAGGCGTAGTCCACCACCAGCACGAAGCACAGCATCATGATGCCGAGCCGGTTCAGATGCGCCCGGGTGATCAGATCGCGGAAGCCGAACAGGGCGCGCAGCACGATGGCGATGATCGCCACCGTGGCGAAGCCGGAATAGAGCGCGCCGGCGACGAAGTAGGGCGGAAAGATGGTGAAATGAAACCCGGGCACGATACTGACCGCCAGGTCCAGTGAAATGGTGCCGGTGACCGACACCACGATGGGCACCGCGATCACCGACAGCACCCGGTGGGCCTGCTGGTAGCGGTGCCAGTGCCGCGCCGAGTTGCGCCAGCCCAGCGCCAGCACGCCGTAGAACAGCTGCACGGCGCGGTGACGGGCGCGGTCGCGCAGGCTGGCCAAGTCCGGCAGCAGGCTCAGGAACAGAAAGCTGGCGGTGAACAGCAGATAACTGGCGATGGCGAAGAAGTCCCACACCAGCGGGCTGCGCCACTGCGGCCAGAGATCCATCAGGTTGGGGTAGGGCAGCAGAAAATAGGCGAACTGGGGACGCCCCAGGTGCAGCAGCGGGTAACTGCCGGCCAGCACGATGGCGAACATCGCCATGGCCTCCGCCGAGCGGCTGATGGAGGCGCGCCAGTCCTGGCGGGTCAGCCACAATACCGCCGAGATCAGCGTGCCGGCGTGGGCGATGCCGATCCACCAGATGGTATTGATGATGGGAAAACCCCAGGCCACCGGAATGTTCAGGCCGAAGGCGCCGACCCCCACGCTGAGCACGTAGACCACGCCGACCAGGAACAGCAGGGACAACAGCGTCGCCAGGCCCAGCGCCAGCCACCAGGCCCTGGGCGGCCGGGTGCCGAGCACCGTGGCGCTCACCCGGTCGGTGAGCGCGCCGGCGCCGAGGCCGGGCGGGGCCAGCTCGTCGCGGCGCCGGTTCATGCCGGCGCCTCCCGCGTCTCGAGCGCCTGGATCGCCGGATTGGGGTTGCGCACGCCGGCCAGATAGGTGGTGCGCGGCCGGGTGTTCAGCTCTTCGAGCATGGCGTAGTTGAGCGGGCTTGCCTTGGCCCGGCTGACGGCGCTGTGGCGGTCGTTGAGATCGCCGAATTCAATCGCCTCGGACGGACACACCTGCTGACAGGCGGTGCGCAACTCGCCGTCTTCCAGGGGGCGGTCTTCGTTGCGGGCGTCGGTTTCGGCCTGATTGATGCGCTGCACGCAGTAGGTGCATTTTTCCATCACGCCGCGGCTGCGCACGGTGACATCCGGGTTGTGGGCGGCGGCCGGCGTGGCCAGCTCGGCGGTGGCTTCGGTGTAGTGGTACCAGTTGAAGCGGCGCACCTTGTACGGGCAGTTCTGCGAACAATAGCGGGTGCCCACGCAGCGGTTGTAGATCATTTCGTTGAGGCCCTCGCTGCTGTGCTGGGTGGCCTCCACCGGGCAAACGTATTCGCAGGGGGCTCTTTCACAGTGCATGCAGGGCACCGGCTGGAAGTGCATGCTGGGATCGTCCAGCGGCCCGGCGTAGTAACGGTCCACGCGGATCCAGTGCATTTCACGGCCGCGCCGCACCTCCTCCGGCCCGACAATGGGAATGTTGTTCTCCGCCTGGCAGGCGGTGATGCAGGCGTTGCAGCCGATGCAGCTGTTCAGATCGATGCTCATGCCCCAGGCGTGGTCCGGGTAGTCCCACTCCGGGTACAGCGAGATCGGTTCTTCCACCCGGTCCGGTTGAGCGAAACCGGGCTCGTCCTGGAAATGCGACAGGTCGGTTTCGCGCAGCAGATCGCGGCCGGCCATGTTGTGGTGTTGCTGGGTGCTGGCCAGGGCGGCGCGGTCGCCGAGCACCTCCAGAGTCACTCCGCCGGCGGCGAAGGCGCCGTGGTCGGGCATCAGCCGGTAGGCGTTGACCCCCACGCCGTTGCCGACGCGGCCGGCTTCGCGGCGGCCCTGGCCGAGGAACAGGGTGATCGCCCGGGCCGGCTGGCCGGGCTGGATCCACACCGGCGTGTCCAGGCTGCGGCCGGCCAGGGTGAGCCGCACACGCTGGCCCTCGCTCAGGCCTTCGCGTTCCGCCAGCGCCGGTGAGATCAGCGCGGCGCCGTCCCAGGTGAGCTGGGTCAGCGGGCGCGGCAACTCCTGCAGCCAGCCGTTGTTGGCGTAGTGGCCGTCGTGCAGGGCCGGGTCGGCGCGCCACTGCAGCAGCAGGCCATCCCGGTCGGTGGGCGGCGGTGGCGGCGGCGTATTGCGCAGCGTCGGCAGGGAGGTCGGCAGAGCGGTGCCGTCGATCCAGCCCTGCTGCAGGGCGCTGTGCCAGTGGCGTTCGAAGTCCGCCCCCGGCAGCGCCTGTCGCCAGTGCTCACGGACCAGTTCGCGAGGGTCGGTGCGGTAGCGGCCGGCGAAGGCGGCGAGCACTTGCTGGGCGGTGTAGCCGCCGAACAACGGCACGATGGTGGGCTGCATCAGGCTGACGGTGCCGTCGAAGGCGCGCGCATCGTCCCAGCTTTCCAGCGGATGGGCGGCGGGCAGATGCCAGAGCGCGGCGCGCCCGGTTTCGTCGCGGTACTGGCCGCAGTGGACGCTGAACGGCACCCGCGCCAGACGCTCTTCGAACGCCAGCCCGGCGGGGGCGTTGTAGACCGGATTGACGTTCAGCATCAGCAGCGCGTCGACCCGGCCCTCGCCCATGGCGCGGCTCAGGTCGGCCAGGTCGCCGTCGGCGGCGGGCGCCACCGGGGCGCTGTATTCCACGCTGGTGCCGGCGGCGCCGAGATGGTGGTTGATGGCGTGCGCCAGCGCGTGCAACGCCGCCGGCTGGGTATCGCCGGGGATCACCACCGCTTCCGCGCCGGCGCGGCGCAGATCGTCCGCCAGGGCGTCCAGCCAGGCGGGGTCGACCGGGCTGTTTTCGGCCTGATCCGCCATGCCGGGCACCCCCAGGCGCGCCGCCAGGGCGGCGGCCAGCGCGGGCACCTCGGCGGCGGCCAGCGGCAGCCGGTGGTCGCTGCTGGCGCCGGTGATCGAGGGCGTGCTTTCCACGCTATAGAGACGGTTCAGCAGCGCGTCTTCGCGGTCCGGCCGGCGCCGGCCCATGGCGTGGCGTGCGTGCACCAGCTTGGCGGGGCCGCTGCCGAGCATATCCGCGTCCAGGTCCAGGATCACCCGGGCCCGGTCAAGCCGGTAGCGGGCCTCCCGGGGCTCGCCGAACAGCTGCCGGGTGCCCTGGTGGGCGGCGCCGTTGGCGAGCGGCTCGTGGCGGTACCAGCGCGTGGACGGATAGAGGCGTTTCAGCCGTTCTATCAGCGCGTGCTGGCTAGGCGACGTGAGCGGGCCGGTAAGCAGGCACAGCCGGCGTTCGCCGGCGGCCCAGTGGCGGCGTTGCGGCTGCAGCTGCTCGAGGAAGGCGGCGTCGCTGCCGGCGGTGCCTTGGTAGCGTATCGTCTGCGAGCGGTCCGGGTCGTAGAGGCCGAGAATTTCCGCCTGGGCGATGCTGTCGGTGGCGCCCAGGCTGGCGGGGTGCTCCGGGTTGCCTTCCACCTTCACCGGCCGGCCCTGGAACGTCTTCACCAGCACGCCCCGGGCATAGCCGTCCAGGGGCAGGGTGGAGGCGTACCAGCGGGCACGCCCGGGCAGCAGGTCCTCCGGGCGCCGTGTGTAGGGGGCGATCCTTTCCTCCGGCTGGGGCTTGCAGCCGGTCAGGCCGCCCAGGGCCAGGGACGCGGCCATCAGGCCCAGCAGCCCGCGCCGCGACACCCGGCCTTCCCAGAGCGGCGCCAGCCTGGGAAATTCTTCTTCCAGCAGCCGCTGGAAGTCATCGCTGTCGGCCAGCTCTTCGAGGCTGCGCCAGTAGTGGCGGCCGGAGCGGCCGGCCAGTTTACGGCGCAGGGCGGCCATGTCGGTGCCGTGTTCGCGGGCGATTATTGATGACATAGGCTGCAGTCCGTCAAACGCTCGGTGGAGGGCGTGTGGTAACGCGCCATCAGACGCTCACCCAGTTGCTGGCGGTCGACGCCTCGCCGGGCTTCCCAGCCCATCTCGAAGACCGCGTCGGGCGGCCGCAGGCGGGGCGCGGGATTGCGGTGGCAGTCGAGGCAGAACTGCATGAACAGGGTTTTTTTCTGCGTGGTCAGCGGCATTCGGTCGACCCGGCCGTGGCAGGCTTCGCAGGGCACCCCGTTATTGACGTGGGCGCTGTGATCGAAGCGCACGTAGTCGGGCAGGTCATGGACCCGCCGCCAGCGCAGGGGCTTGTCGTCACGCAGGCTGTCGCGAACCGGCGCGAGCATGTCGGCGTTGGTCCAGAGCTGCGAATGACAGGTCATGCAGATTTCGCTCTCCGGTACCCCCGCGAACGAGGATTGCTGCACGGAGGTATGGCAGTAACGGCAATCCAGACCCAGCTCGCCGACATGATGCTTGTGGCTGAACGGCACCGGCTGAGCCGGCGTTCGGTCAACGCCGCTGTAGTAGGGCGACTGGAAGTAATAGGCGCCCAGCGCCACCATCACCACCACCAGCGCGAACGCCAGAATCAGCGCCATCCAGGCCAGGGCATTGGCCCTGGGCCTGAAAATACGCGGCACGGGTCAGGCCCGGGTCCAGCAACGCAGGTTCCGGCACAGGGTCAGGAAGCGGGCGGCGTCGCCGGCCTTGTCCAGCGGCACCAGCCCTTCCGCGCCGGCGTCGTCCGGGCCCGACAGGCCGAGCAGTGCCACCGCTTCCTCGGTGAAGCCGATGAACTTCTTGTGCGCCAGCGCGTCGCTGACGAAGTCGCGGGCCGGGGGCATCGCCGCCAGTTCGCGGGCGCCCTTTTCCGAGAGCACCAGCGCCACCGCGTCGAACACCACCGAGGGGCCGCCGTCGATTTTTTCGTCGGCTTCCAGCCAGCTGCCGTCGCTGAGTTTCACGCCGCCCACGGAGGCCGCCACATAGGCCACCTTGGCGCCTTCTTTCTTGGCCGCTTTCTCCAGCGCGGTGAGCAGGGCGGCGTCGGCGCCGTCGCTGACCAGTGCGCCGATCTTGCGGCCGGAGAAGGTTTCCGGCTGGTTAAGCAGAATGCTCAGTGCCGGCGACGCCTTCAGGTCCTGGCGGGTGGGCCGCGCGGCGTCGGCGGCGCGCGGCAGCGGACTCAGCCGCAGACCCTTGGCCACGCCCTTGGCCAGGTCTTCGTCGATGTTGCGCAGGTGCGACACCATGCGCGCGCGAATCGCTACGGTGTCCACCTTGCTCAGTTCGAACACCAGGGCGTCGGTGATGTGGTCCTGTTCCACCTCTGTCTGGCTGATAAAGAACTGACGGGCCTGGCTGTAATGGTCGGAAAAGCTTTCCGGGCGCAGGCGCTGCTTGGTGCCCGCTTCCTCGGCCGGGTAGCTGTGGAAACCGCGCTGCGGGTTTTCGCGCGGGCCGCCTTCGGCACCGCCCCAGGAATTGGGCTCGTAGTTGGCGCGGCCTTTGGGGTTCTCCATCGCCATGTGCCCGTCCTGCTGCAGGGTGTGATAGGGGCACTTGGGCGCGTTGATCGGAATATGGGTGAAGTTGGGGCCGCCGAGACGCTTGAGCTGGGTATCCAGGTAGGAAAAGTTGCGGCCTTGCAGCAGCGGATCATTGGTGAAATCAATGCCCGGCACGATGTTCTGCGTACAGAAGGCCACCTGCTCGGTTTCGGCGAAAAAGTTGTCCACGTTGCGGTTCAGTACCAGGCGGCCCACCGGGGTCACCGGCACTTCTTCCTCGGGAATGATCTTGGTGGGGTCGAGCACGTCGAAATCGAATTTTTCAGCGAACTTTTCGTCGAAAATCTGCAGGCCCAGTTCCCACTCCGGGTAGTCGCCGGATTCGATCGCGCCCCACATGTCCCGGCGATGGAAATCCGGATCGGCGCCGTTGATTTTCAGAGCTTCGTTCCAGACCACCGACTGCATGCCCTGTTTGGGCTTCCAGTGGAATTTCACGAAGGTGGACTCGCCCTTGGCGTTGACCATGCGGAAGCTGTGCACGCCGAACCCTTCCATGAAACGCAGCGAACGCGGGATGGTGCGGTCGGACATAATCCACATGACCATGTGCATGCTTTCCGGCGTCAGGGAGATGAAATCCCAGAAATTGTCATGGGCGGTCTGCGCCTGGGGAAAGCCCCGGTCCGGTTCCTGCTTGGCGGCGTGGATCAGGTCCGGGAACTTCATCGCGTCCTGGATGAAGAACACCGGAATGTTGTTGCCGACGATGTCCCAGTTGCCTTCCTCGGTGTACAACTTTACGGCGAAGCCGCGCACGTCGCGCGCCAGATCCCCGGAGCCCTTATTGCCGGCCACCGTGGAAAAACGCACGAACGCCGGCGTGCGCTGGCCCTTTTTTTGGAACAATCCGGCGCGGGTCAGTTTGTCCAGCGGCGCGTAGTTCTCGAAGTAGCCGTGCGCCGCGAACCCGCGCGCGTGCACGACGCGCTCGGGAATGCGCTCATGATCGAAGTGGAACAGTTTCTCGCGAAAGTGGAAGTCTTCCAGGGCGGCGGGGCCGCGCTCGCCGACGGTGAGGGTGTTCTGGTCGTCGGCCACCGGCACGCCCTGCTTGGTGGTCAGGGTGGGCACTTCGCCCCCGGCGGTCTGGTGGGTTTCTCCGCCATTTCCTTTAACGGTTTTCCGGTCGCTCTTGGCTGCCTTCTTGGCCATGTTGCCTCCTGGGTGGTGTTCAATCCTTTGCTGGCTTCAAGCCTAGGCCCGGGAGTGAAAACTTCACAAGACGCTCACGGCGGCGGCACCCGGTAAAACAGCGGTGTCCGCCGGTCTCTTCATTCCAGGAAACTTGTGAAAGTGAAGGTTCGATACTTTTATGAAATAAGAAAGGCGCTTATGAGGGGAATAACTAAGAAGTTCGTGGCGCTATTGAGGCCTTGGAGCTGGCACTTAAAGATGACCCGGACCAGGAACGTAAAAAACAGGGAAAAACCGTAAAACCTGTGCGCTTTCAGAACCAGGGTGACGGTTTCGCTTTAAATGCGTGTCCACGGATGACTAGGATGTGACAGTGTGATCAACCATCGACGACACAAGGAAGGCATGACTATGCGCAATCGACACCTGTTACTCGCTCTGTTCGCCGGCGCCGTTGCCGGCACCACCCAGGCGGCCACCACCATCACCCTGCACGAAGCCACCGACGAAGGCCCCGGTGACAGTGTCGGCACGGTCACCGTCACCGAGAGCGAATACGGCCTGGTGTTCACGCCGGATCTGAAGGATCTGGACGAGGGCATCCATGGGTTCCACGTTCATCAGAACCCCACCTGCCAGCCCGGCGAGAAGGACGGCGACACGGTGCCGGCCCTGGCCGCCGGCGGCCATTTCGACCCGGACAACAGCGGCCGCCACGGCACCCCCTGGGGCGACGGCCACCTGGGCGACCTGCCGGCGCTGTACGTGGACGATGAGGGCCGCGCCACGCTGCCGGTTCTCGCACCCCGGCTGGAGATGGACGACCTGAAAGGCCGCGCGGTAATGGTGCACGCTGGCGGCGACAACTACAGCGATCAGCCCAAACCCCTGGGCGGCGGCGGACCGCGTATGGCCTGCGGCGTGGTCGCCGACTAGTACGCTTTTCACCCTTTTTTCCTACCAGAACCGAAAACACCGGGCTTAGCCCGGTGTTTTTTTGTGCGTTAGGGCACGAATTACCTATGCGTTGAGTCACAAATAAGAATGATGTCGTACTGATATCATCCAACTACTCTAGTAATCGCCACTAAGCGTGACCTAGTATCCGCCGAGTACGAATTTAACACTAGGCGGGTCGGGCTATGCGTAATCTTATAATCTCATTCATTGTGGCTTCAGGGCTTCTCTCCGGCGTGGCGTTCGGCGCGGACGACACCATGACGCCGCGTATCATCGGTGGGGACCCGGTCCCCACGGCGCGCAGCTGGATGGCGGAAATCGAGATCGGCGGCGCCAGTTACGGGTACACCCGCTGCGGCGGCGCCCTGGTGGCGCCGCGCTGGGTGCTCACCGCCGCGCACTGCGTGGACGACTACGCCGCCAGCGACCTGTATGTCTCCCTCGGGCACCTGAATCGCCATGAGCAGGCCCCGGAACGGTTGGCGGTGCGCTCGGTGCGCGTGCACGAGCACTACCGCACCGGCGTGTACCACAACGACCTGGCCCTGCTTGAGCTGTCCTCGGCCTCCCGGCTGGAACCCCTGGACCTGGCCAAGGCGGACGAGATGAAAGCGTTGCGCGCCGGTTCCTCGGACGAGGCCCTGGTGGCGCTGGGTTGGGGGCAGACCGAAACCAGCAGCATGTCCGACACCCTGCAGCAGGCCGGTCTGGATTACGTGTCGCCGCAGCAGTGCGGCACCTACTGGAACAGTCTCACCTCCGGACAGATCTGCGCCGCCGAAAGAAACCCGGTGAACGGTACCAATCAGGACACCTGCCGGGGCGACAGCGGCGGGCCGCTGATCTTCCAGCAGGACGGACGCACCTGGCTGGTGGGCGTCACCAGCTACGGCACCGAGCGGTGCGCGTCCGGCGTGCCGGCGGTCTACACCCGGGTGAGCGCCTATCTGGGCTGGATCGAGAGCACCTCCTCCGGCGCCATGGTGGATTTGCACAGCGAATCCGAGGGCGAAAGCCTCTACACCGGCCCCGGGCGGGCGCTGTCCATGGACACCCGGGTCAGCAACCTGAGCCAGGTCAACGACGCCCGCCAGGTGGGCATCCGGATCCACCACAAGGCCGGCCTGCGGGTCAGCGCCGACGATCTGCAGTGCACCGCCCGCGGCGGCTACACCGATTGCCTGGGCGCGGCGGAACTGTCCACCGGCGCGGTCAGCAACAGCCACCGCCTGTGGCTGACCCCCACCCACGGCGGTACCTTCACCGACCGGGTCACGGTGACCCCGATCAGCGACAGCCACGACTATTACAGCGCCGACACCGAGCAGTTCTCACCGGTGTTCAGCGATGTGCCGGATATGACGCTGGAAGCCACCGCCACCCGTAGCGGCGGCACCGTTTCGGTCCGCGCGGAGATCACCAACCAGGCGCAGCACCGCGACGCCTATAACGCCTGGGCGAGCTTCCAGGTGCCCGCCGGCTGGGATTACGACAGCCTGCCCGCGGGCTGCACCGACACTCAGCCGGTGCGTTGCGACCTGGGCGACCTGGCGCGCGGCGAAAGCCGCACCCTGAGCCTGGCGCTGACCGGCGAGGGCAGTGGCCGGGTGTTCCTGGACGCGGGCGCCGCCAACGGTGATTTCCCGGCCGGCGATACCCGCGCCTTCGTGACGCCGGCGGCGGCCGGCCAGGAAAGCAGCCGTGGCGGCGACACCGGCGGGTCCGGTGGCGGCGGTGGCGGCGGCGGTGCCGGTGGCTGGGGCTGGCTGGCTCTGCTGGTGCTGGCGGGTCTGGCGCGCGGCGGGCGGCGGCCGGGGCTAGCCGTCCACCACGGATAAGTGACGTTTACGCTGCTCCGGCGCCAGGGCGCCGGCGTTGCCTTTCCAGGGCAGGGCGCCGAAGCCGGTGGGCACTTTGTCGAGCAGGTAGGGCGCCTTGATCACATCGAAGTAGGGCGAGTGATCGAAGTCGGCGGCGTGGAACACCCGGGGCTGCAGGCGCAGCAGCCGGGTCCCCGCGTCGCCGGGCTCCTTGACCAGCGGGTGCACCGGAAACTGGATAAAGGCGAAGGCCTCGCCCACGGTGGTGCCGGTGATGGCCCGCAACAGGTCGTTGGCCCAGCGGTTGAGCAGCCGCCGGCGGGCGTGGCGCGCCAGGGTGCGCCAGGGCAGCAACCACAGCAGCGCCAGCGTGCTCCAGGTGTGCTGGGTGCCGGTGCCCACGCGGCTGATGGCGAAGCGCAAGGCGTCCTGGCATTCCGCCTCGGACAGATTCTGCGCCCGGCAGACCCGCAGGTGCAGATCGTGGAGATTGCTCAGGTCGCGAACGCAGAGCCCGCGCTCCAGGCTGGCGTCCAGCACCAACTGGGTGTCCGGCCGGCAGGGCAGGTAATCCGCCAGCAGCGAGCGCAGGGCCGGGTCCGCCACTTCATGGGGACGGCCGATGTACAGCAGCACCCGTGAAAAGCGGCTGCCGGTGAGCACCTTCAGACGGCGGTCCAGAGGGCTGTCGCCGTCCACCAGCAGCACATCGCAGGGGCGCAGCTGGGCGCGCTGGCTTTCCAGGTCGCCGAGCGGCCAGTCGGAGTGGTCCGGTTGCCGCTGGAGACGTTCACAGAGCCATTGGTAGAGTCGCTGGGAATTCATGGCGTGATCCTACAGTAGCGCCACCGCGCGATCCATGACCGAATAGTCAGTATAGAAGTGCGGCGAGAAGCGCACGCCGCCGCCCCGTTCCGCGCACACCACGCCGCCGGCCTGCAGCCGCGCCCGGGTGTCCGCGGGGGCCTCGTCCATCAGCCGGAAGGTGACGATGCCGGCGCGCCGTTCCGTTTGCGCCGGGCTGAGCACCTCGGCGCCGCGGTCGCGCAGGGCGCTGTCCAGATAGCCGATTCGCTCCGCCAGGGCCCGGGCCACGGTGTCCATGCCCAGTTCCTGAAACAGAGAGAGGGAGGCGTCCAGGGCGTGGGCGCCGAGCATGTTCGGGCTGCCGCATTCAAAGCGGCGCGCGTCCTCGGCCACCCGCCAGCCGGTCTGGCTGTAGTCGCCGGCGTTGGCGATCATATGCCAGCCGAATTGCCGCAACCGCAGGCGCTCGCGCACCGCCGGCCGGCAGTAGAACAGCGCCAGGCCCTCCGGGCCGAGCATCCATTTATGGCCGTCGGCAACCACGAAATCCGCGTACACCTCGCCGCTGTCGAAACGCACCGCGCCCAGGCTCTGGATCGCGTCCACGCAGAACAGCACGCCGCTGTCCCGGCAGGCGCGGCCGATCGGCGCCAGGTTCAGGCGGATACCGCTGCCGTACTGCACCGAGGACAGCGATACCAGACGGGTGCGTTCGCCGATCGCGTCGATCACCCGCTGCTCGGCGTCCGGGCCGCTCACGTCCACTTCCACCACCTCGACGCCCTGGTCGGCCAGGGCCTGCCAGGGAATCCGGTTGGACGGGAACTCCTGATCGCTGATCACCACCTGGTCGCCGGCCCGCCAATCGAGCCCCTGGGCGATCACCGACAGCCCTTCGGAGGTGTTCTTGAGCAGCGCCACGTCCGCCGGCTCGACGTTGATCAACCAACCGAGACGGTCGCGCAGACGTTGCTCCACGCGCGCCCATTGCGGGTAGTCCCGGGCGCCCACCTGGATGTTCTGGTCGGCGAAGGCGACCACCGCGTCGCGGGTGCGGCGGGGCCAGGGGGCCACGGCGGCGTGGTTGAGATACAGCACGTCTTGGTGCAACGGGAATTCCGCTTTCAGGTCGACCATTGCCAGTGCTCCTCCACAAAGCTCACTTGATTGTAACCGCCCTGGAGGTAACGTGCAGAGGGCGTGGTTATGGTAATCTAGCCCATAAACGAGGAGGTATAGATGGGTGACTTGGAAAAAGCCACGCGTAAGGCGCAGGAATTCCGGCAGCGCGAGCAGGAAATTCTGGACGCCGCACTGATTCTGTTTCTGGAGCAGGGCGAGGACCGCGTCACGGTGGAGAACATCGCCGACCGGGTGGGCATTGGCAAGGGCACCATCTACAAGCACTTCGAGACCAAGAACCAGATCTACCTGCTGTTGATGCTTCGTTACGAGGAGGATCTGGCGTCGCTGTTCCAGGACATCTCCGAGTCCGACGACAAGGAAACCCTGGCGCGCGAATACTTCCGCTTCCGGATCAGCGATCCGGCCCGCTACCAGTTGTTCGACCGGCTGGAAAACAAAGTGATCAAGGATCACGCCGTGCCCGAGCTGGTGGACAAACTGCACCGCATCCGCGAAGCCAATTTCGAGAAGCTCAACCACATCGTCGAGGCCCGCATCCAGGAAGGTTCCCTGGAGCCGGTGCCCGCCATCTATCATATCTGCTCCGCCTGGGCTCTGGCGCACGGCGCCGTTGCGTTGATGCAGTCGCCGTTCTATCAGCGCCTGATCGATGACAAGGACGACTTTCTCGATTTCCTGATCGAGATCGGCATCCGCATGGGCAACAAAGGCCAGCGCGGCAAATAAGGAATTTCGATGAGCAAAGCCGAGGAATTACTGGCGCTGCTGGAAAAAGCCGACCAGGACGAACAGGGGCTGCCCCCGGTACACAAATGGCAGCCGGAACGCCAGGACGATATCGATATGCGCATCGCCCGCGACGGCACCTGGTATTACCAGGAATCGCCGATTCAGCGCGAGCGCATGGTCAAGCTGTTCTCCACCATTCTGCTGCGCGAAGGCGACGATTATTTTCTGGTCACGCCGGTGGAAAAGCTGCGCATCAAGGTGGATGACGCCCCCTTTGTCGCCACCGACGTGGAGCGCGTCACCGACGGCGACCGCGAGAAGCTGGTGTTCACCACCAATGTAGGGACCCATGTGGTGGCGGGCGCGCGCCATCCATTACGGGTGGAGACCGACGCCGACAGCGGCGAGCCGGCGCCCTACGTGCATGTGCGCGACAACCTGGAAGCGCTCATCTCACGCAATATTTTCTACCAGCTGGTGGACTGGGCGCGCCGCGAAGAGCAGGGCGGCGGCGCCCGTCTGGTGGTGGATTCCGACGGCGAAACCTTCGAGCTCGGCGCGCTCTAGCCCGCGTCTTCCTGCCCGGGCTTGGGCAGGCCGGTGCCGCACTGCTTGCAGAAGCGGGCGTCCGGATCATGGTCATGGCGGTGGCAGTTGGGGCACTCGCGCTCGTAGCGCCGGGCCATGCTCGCCTTGGACATTTCCGCGGTGACGATGCCGGTGGGCACGGCGATGATGGCGTAACCGGTGATCATCGCCATGGACGCCACCGCCTGGCCCAGCGAGGTTTGCGGTGAAATATCGCCGTAGCCCACCGTGGTGATGGTGACGATGGCCCAGTAGATGCTGCGAGGAATGCTGGTGAAACCGTTGGCCGGCCCCTCCACCAGATACATCAGGCTGCCGAAGATGATGATCACGATCACCACCGAGAACATGAAGATGCCGATCTTGCGTCGGGTGCGCACCAGGGTGGCGCCGAGCTCGTTGGCCTCGGTCATCAGGTGGGCCAGCTTGAGCACCCGGAACACCCGCAATACGCGCAGCGCACGGATGGTGAGCAGGTAGTTGGCGCCCGGCAGAAACAGGCTCAGGTAGGTGGGAATGATCGACAGCAGGTCCACCACCCCGAAAAAGCTGCGCGCGTAACGCAGCGGCCGGTCGCTGACCCACAGGCGGATCATGTACTCAAAGGTGAACAGCAGCGTAAAGAACCATTCCGCGCCGTACAGCCAGGTGCCGTATTGCTGATGGATGGACTGCACGCTGTCGAGCATCACCGCCGCGACGCTGGCGAGAATGGCGACGATCAGCAGCTGATCAAAATATTGCCCTGCCGGCGTATCGGTGCCGAAAATGATGTGGCGCCAGCGATCGCGCAGGGAAACGGAATCCGAACTCATGGAACCTCGGGCCGGGACATTGCGAGAACGCTATTCTGTCTTGTCCATCGTCCGTTGACCACTTAGTCTCTGTTTTATATACGAATAAAAAGCCGTCTGCTGTACCGCACCGCTTGAGGGGGGATCATGGCGCGCGTCAAAGCGTTGTTCATTTCGTTGTACCCATTCGCCTCGTTGTTTATCTGTGCCCATGCCCTGTGGCTGGGCTGGCAGGACCGGCATTGGCTGTGGGCCGGCCCGTTGCTGGTCAACGTTCCGATTCTGGTGTTGCTGGGCTGGCTGGTCAGCCTGGGGCCGGCGCGCACCAGCCCGCATTTGCCGCTGGCCACCCTGTGCGCCTGGCTGGGCGCGGCGGTGACCCTGCTGGGCACCTTGTCGCTCGGCGATCCCCGCTGGCTGGCCTGGTTGTACACCGGGCTGGGCCTGCTCGGCCTTTGCGCCTACCTGTTCTGGTACAGCCCCCTGCAGCGCGACGCCGCCGACGGCCCGCGGCCCGGCCAGTTGCTGCCGCCGCTGGCGTTCCGGGATCTGGAGGGGCGGCCGGTGTCCACCACTTCGCTGCACGGGGCGCCGGCGGTGATGCTGTTTTTCCGTGGCAACTGGTGCCCGGTGTGCATGGCCCAGGTGCGCGAGCTGGCCCGGCGTCGCCCGCAACTGGAACGGCGCGGTGCCCGCATTATCCTGGTCAGCGCTCAGCCCGGCGCCCGCACCGGTCGGCTCGCCGCCCGCCTGGGCGTGCCGATGGAGTGGTGGGTGGACCCGCAGCTGGACGCCGCCCGGCAACTGCGCATCCTCGACCCCGGGGGCACGCCCCTGGGCCTGGAGCTGTTCGGCTACCCCTCGGACACGGTGCTGCCCACGGTGTTGATCACCGACGCCCGGGGCGAGATCTGCTACGTGGACCTGGCCGACAATTACCGGGTGCGCCCGGAACCCGCCACCTTCCTTCGCGTGCTGGACACCATGGTGCCGGCCCCGCGCTAGCCGCGGTGCTGGCACGGCCGTACCCTCGGGCGTTTCTCCGGTAAATAAAGGTTTCCGGGAGTCGTGCCGGATAACCGTTCGATTACCACCGCTACGCTTTATTACATACCCGCAACGGCGTGCATCTACATCGCTTTGCACACCCCTTCCATAGTCGCAAAGTCAGTCTCCATTTCGGGGGCCTAGCGACTAAGAAGTAAAAAGGGAGGGGTAAACCTTGGATACCAACATCAAACATCTCATCGGTGGTGGCGTGCTCGCGCTGCTGCTGACCGCCTGCGGCGGCGGAAGCAGCGGGGGCGGTGACGTCTCCGGCAATTCGCCGACGCCCTCAACCCGTGACCTGCCGGAAGAAATGGCGGCGGTCGTGGACGAGTCCAACGCCTTTACCGAAGAATTCTGCCCGGAGACCTCGGAAGGGGCCGCCGGCACGCCGCTTGATCCGGTTCTTTGCGTCGAGGAAAGCGAAGAATCCGAAGGCGGCGCGCCGGATCCCACCGACGTGGTCGCTCAGTTCTGTCCCACCGCGGCGTCCTCGTTCGATCTGGAAGGCGCCTTCGACCCGGCGGCCTTCACCGAAGGGTTCGACGATCCGGCCGGCTTCCTGACCGACGGCCCGCTGTCGTTCCCGATCGCCTGTCTGCAGGAGTCGGCCACCAACCTGGACGGCCTGCAGGAGCTGATCGGCGGCAGCAACCCGATCACCGAGCAGCTGTGCCCGGTGGCGGCCACCGAGCCGTCCTTTGACCCGGCCACCTGCTTCGCGGAAGTGACCGGCGGCGCCAACGGCGGTCTGCCCGGCCTGCCCGGTGGCGGTGACGGCGGCGGCAGCGTGCCCGGTGCCGACCAGTTCCTGAACCAGTTCTGCCCGGAAAGCGCCGGTGCCGGTGTCGGCCCGGAGACCCCGCTGAACTGTCTCAACGAAGCCAGCCGTGTCTACATCACCATTGTCGACATGATCACCAACCCGAACCCGCTCACCGACGCCGTTTGTCCGCTGGAAGCCGGCACCGGGCGCGTGGATCCGGTGGTGTGTTTCGAGGAAGCCGTGAGCGGTGGCGGCATGCCCGGCCTGCCCGGTCTGGGTGATCTGCCCGGTCTGCCCGGCGGCGGTGACGGTGGCGACGGCGGCACGCCGGACGTTCCCGGTCTGGATCAGCTGACCGACGCGCTGTCCGGCATCTGCCCGGAGACCCTGGAAGCCGAAGTTGGCCCGACCACCCCGATCGACTGTCTGGCGGAAGCCGGCGGCAGCTTCGGCGGTTTCGAAGACCTGCTCGGCGGCCTGGGCGGCAGCAACCCGCTCACCGAAGCCCTGTGCCCGACCGCCGCCACGGCGGAAAGCTTTGACCCGGCGGCCTGCTTCACCGAAGCGGCCGGTCAGCTGCCCTCCGCACCGGGTGGTGGCTCCCCGCAGATCCCCGGCGCCGGCATGGCTCTGGAGCGAATCTGTCCGGTGGCCGCGGGCGAGGAAATCGGCCCCACCACGCCGTTCGACTGCCTGCTGGAACTGGGCGGCGGCTTCGGCGACCTGGAAGGTCTGCTCGGCGGTCTCGCCGACGGTGGTCTGGAAGGCGGCAACCCGCTGACCGACGCCCTGTGCCCGGTGACGTCCGAGGAAGGTCTGGATCCGGCGGCCTGCTTCATGGAAGCCCTGGAAGGTCTGCCCGGCGGCGTGCCGCTGCCCGGCGGTGACGGCGGCACCCCGGAACTTCCCGGCGGTGAGCAGCTGCTGGGCCAGCTGTGCCCGGAAGCCGGTGCCGGTGAAATCGGCCCGACCACCCCGATCGAGTGTCTGACCGAAGCCGGCCAGAACCTGGGCAACATCCAGGACATGCTCGGCGGCCTGGGCGGCAGCAATCCGCTCACCGAAGCCGTATGCCCGACCGCGTCCGCGGCCGAGCAGCTGGACCCGGCGGCCTGCCTGAGCGAAGCCCTGGGCGGCGGTCTGCCCGGCCTGCCCGGTGGCGGCGACGGCGGCGGCGTACCGGAAATTCCCGGTGTGAGCGATGGCCTGGCGCAGCTGTGCCCGGAAGCCGGTGCCGGCGAAATCGGCCCGACCACCCCGCTGGAGTGCCTCACCGAGGCCGGCCAGAACCTGGGCGGTCTCACCGACCTGCTGGGTGGCCTGGGCGGCAGCAACCCGCTCACCGACGCGCTGTGCCCGGCGGCCTCAGGCGCCGAGCAGCTTGATCCGGCGGCCTGCTTCACCGAAGCCCTGGGCAACCTGCCCGGCGCCCCCGGTGGCGACGGCGGCACCGGCGGCATCCCGGAAATCCCGGGTTTGAGCGACGGCCTGGCGCAGATCTGCCCGCTGGCACTGGAAGACGAAGTGGGTCCGACCACGCCGCTGGACTGCCTGATGGAAGCCGGCGGTAGCCTGAGCCAGCTCCAGGACCTGCTCGGCGGCCTGGGCGGCGGTGAAGGCGGTGAAGGCTCCGCTGATCCGGTGACCGGCCAGCTGTGCCCGGAAGCCGGCGCCGGCGGCCTCAGCCCGACCCTGCCGTTCGAATGTTTGCTGGAAGCGGGGCAGAACCTGCCCGAACTGCTGACCGGCCTGCCGGACCTGCTCGGCGGTCTGGCGCCGTAACGGCAACCACGGTTTGATCGGTGTCCCGCCGTTCGCGGCGGGGGCCGGTCCCCGAAAACAAAAAAGCCCCGGCCATTCGGCCGGGGCTTTTTTTGTGGCAGCTTGCCTTGCAAGCGAAAGGCTGGCTACTGATTCCGGCGGGGCAGGGTGTCGCGCACCTTGTCGGCGAGATCGCGGATGCTCTGCTCGGTGGTGTCCCAGGCGATGCAGCCGTCGGTCACCGACACGCCGTATTCCAGATCGTCCAGATTGGCCGGCAGCTTCTGGTTGCCGCCCTTGAGGTGGGATTCCACCATCAGGCCGACAATCGACTTGTTGCCTTCCAGAATCTGGTTGCCGATATTTTCCATCACCAGCGGCTGCAGGTTCGGGTCCTTGTTGGAGTTGGCGTGGGAGCAATCCACCATGATGTTGGTGGACACGCCGGCTTTCTCCAGAGCGCTCTCCGCCAGGGCCACGGACACCGAATCGTAGTTGGGTTTGCCGCCGCCGCCGCGCAGCACCACATGGGCGTAGGGGTTGCCCTTGGTGGTGGTCAGGGCCACCCGGCCGTCCGGGTCGATGCCCAGGAAACGGTGCGGGTGCTTGACGCTGAGCATGGCGTTGACCGCCACGTCCAGGCTGCCGTCGGTGCCGTTCTTGAAGCCCACCGGGCCGGACAGGCCGGAAGACATCTCCCGGTGGGTCTGGGATTCGGTGGTGCGCGCGCCGATCGCCGACCAGGAGATCAGATCCTGCATGTACTGCGGGGTGGTCGGGTCGAGCGCCTCGGTGGCCGCCGGCAGGCCCAGCTCGGCCACGTCCAGCAGCAGCTTGCGGGCAATGTGCAGGCCGTCCTGCACTTTGAAGGAGTCGTTCATGTAAGGGTCGTTGATCAGACCCTTCCAGCCCACCGTGGTGCGCGGCTTTTCGAAATACACGCGCAGTACCAGAAACAGGGCGTCGTCCACCTCGGCGGCCAGCTTCTTGAGCCGCTCGGCGTATTCCATGGCCGCTTTCGGGTCATGGATGGAGCAGGGGCCGATCACCACGAACAGGCGCGGATCCTTGCGGTCGAGGATGTCGCGGATCTGCTGGCGACCCTGGAATACGGTTTCCGCCGCCGCTTCGCTGAGCGGCAGCTTTTCCTTCAGGGCCCGAGGGGTGATCAGCACCTCCTGGGATTCGATGTTGAGATCGTCTAATTGCTTCTGGCTCATGAGTCTGGCTATGCCTGTTATTTCGGTGTCGACGGATTTTTGCAGTCTAGCCGAATCCGTTGCAGGAATCAGCCTATTGCCGGGATAGAGTGGCGCTGGTATCGCCGAGCAGTTCGCGGACATAGGCCGGCACCAGCTCGGTGGCGCGCCCGTGACGGTGTTCGTGGAACGCGGTGAGCTGCTCCGAGGGCTCCAGGTTGAGTTCGGTGGTGTGCGCGCCGCTGGCCCGCGCTTCCGCCACGAAGCCGGCGGCCGGGTAGACGTTGCCGCTGGTGCCGATGCTGATAAAGCGCTCGCAGCCGGCCAGGGTGGCGTAGATGCGCTCCATCTCCAGGGGCATTTCACCGAACCACACCACATGGGGGCGCAGGCAGCCGGCGGCGCCGCACACGGTGCAGCTCAGGGCCGGGTCCAGATCGCGGTCGGCGGGCACCAGTGTCTCGGTGCTCTGGCAGCGCGCCTTGAGCAGCTCGCCGTGCATGTGGATGACGTTCCGGCTGCCGGCGCGCTCGTGCAGGTCGTCCACGTTCTGGGTCACCACCAGCACCTGGCCGGGCAGCGCCTGCTCCAGCTCGGCCAGGGCCCGGTGGGCGGCATTGGGCTGGATCGCCGGGTCGCGCAACTGTTCACGGCGCCGGTTGTAAAAACTCTGCACGCCATGCGGATCGCGCTGGAAGGCTTCCGGGGTGGCCACGTCCTCGATGCGGTGGTTTTCCCACAGGCCGCCGGCGTCGCGAAACGTATTGATACCGGATTCCGCCGAGATTCCGGCGCCGGTAAGTATTACAATCCTTTCCTGCATGGCTGCTGCCTCCGCCTGTCTTCTTCGTTACCGTGGAGTGTTATGGATACCATCATCTCAAGGCAGGAAACACTTTCCCTGCCGGCCCGGGGACCTGTCAATTTGCTGCATTTCCACCAGGGCATGGTGCTGCTGATCGGCGCCGACGCGGTGGGTCTGTACCGTGACCGGCGCGCCGTGGAAGACCCGCTCGCCAATGGTCTGGTCGGCTACGAGCCGATTCCCGAGGCGCTGCGCTGCGAGTTCGAAGAGCCGGACGGCTATGTGGTCGAGCAGGTGTCCGGTTTTATCGGCCTGCGTTCCGGCGCCGCCATGTTCATACGCCCGGATGGCGTGGCGCTGTACGCTAGCAGCCTGGATGCGCTGCACAACCGTGATTGCCAGTGGGTAATCCCGTTTCCACCCCTTAATTCCTAGGAACCGCCGGTTCCTTCACTGGAGAGATCCATGGCTGAAGAAAGCACTCGCCTGCGTCTGCGGCAACTGACCCTGGAAGACTACCCGGCGCTGGCCCGGTTGATGGATCAGGTGTACCACGACATCGGCGGTGCCTGGCCCGAGGAAACCATTGCCACCCTGATCCGGTTGTTCCCGGAAGGGCAGTTGGTGATCGAGGACAACGGCACGCTGATCGCCACGGCGTTGACGGTAAAGGTGAGCTACGACCGGTTCTCCAACCCGCACCGCTATGAAGACCTGATCACCGACGACAAGGTGCGCTCGCACAGCCGCAAGGGCGATGCGCTGTACGGCCTGGACGTGTTCGTGGACCCCGAGTACCG
>Ga0114899_1000453_pt1 | contig 29257 bp, 15 predicted proteins | sample MalvireepMed_215_FD_83497 | JGI IMG/M metagenome (GOLD analysis project Ga0114899, IMG submission 83497) | Marine viral communities from the Global Malaspina Expedition - Malaspina viral metaG DeepMed_215 | ecosystem: Environmental > Aquatic > Marine > Oceanic | place: Mediterranean Sea...
ATGCATGTCCTGAGTTCTGCACCCTACATGAGGTAACTCAAAAAATAGAGGAATTGAAAGACCTCAAGAAGTCTTCTTCAAACGCCCGTAAATAAAAGGGCTATAGATTTCTATCTCTATAGTATTAAAAAAATTAGTTACTTGTTCTGGGGAGTACTTACACTTCTTGGTTAAGTAATTAAATAGTAACTCTATCTTTATAGGCTTCTGTTTTGTAAGGGCTGAGAGTAGTTTTAATTGAAAATGCTTAATAAATTTTTCAGAGTATTTATGTCTCCATTTCTCTACAAAAGTATTACTTAGTGTTTCATTTATTAAATCAAGAAAATCTATTATTTCAATATCTAAATTATTTGTATACATATATTGTTAAGCCCTCATACATTAATATATAATATAAGCCAATGCAAACTTTTTCACCACAAATCTCCAGTTTCTTAAAAAAAGCAGGTTTAGACCAGCTAAAGGATATAGCTATGGTCCCAAAGACCAAATCTTGCGGGAGTCTAGGAGATTTTCTAATATTTAGGTATGTTCTAGGAGTGGGATCAGGTAGTAGAGCGCAGCGCATGGGAATGATTGTGCGTCCTATAATTAAATTACCAGGAACAGGGCATTATCTACTTACGGTAGTAAAAGTCCCTTTAGATAAGACTTTTTCATCAGAAGACTTAATAAATCTATATAAGAATAGAAGTACTCTTCCAACGGACAATTACAGAACATATATCCTAAACAAGATCTATGGTCCCCTATTTAGATTGCGAGTAAAATAAATGGTTGTTGCAGAAGCTCTCACCTTAGCCCTGGCTCCCGTAACAAAGGCGTTAGATAAACTAACCTCTACGCTAAAGGAATCGGTAGCCTTCTCTGACAAAGCACAAAAAGCTTCTTTAGGCTTAGGGATGGACCTTGTTCAGACAAGGGAAAAATTGGGTCCATCTATTGAGGGTTTACGAGGTACAATTCAACAGAAATTCACTGGTGGATTGATGGCTTTAGAACAGGGCTTGAGAGGGAACCTAGGGGGAGTTAATAAGCTAATTAATCAGCAAATGTTAACAGGAACCCAGTATGAGGGAACTGCAAAAGCGTTTGCAAGATTACAGGTTTTTGCTGGACTTAATACTGAAGCACTAAACCAGTTATCAGAGGACACAATAAACTTACAGTCAAAATATGGGGTCACTACTGATCGACTGGTAGATGCGGTCAAGTCTTTGGAAAAGAATTTCATTATCTTAGATATGCTAGGAATGTCTAAGGGAATGACGGGGGCTGTTGCTGAATTGGGAGCGAAACTTGGACCTCAATTTATCGACAGATTACCAGAATTAATGAATATGCTCCTCCAGGTTGGGACAAAGGGTTTGGGGGATATGGCTGCTCTTGGTATCGCAGACATAAGACAACAACTCCAGGCTGTGGGGGATGATTCTGAAGCAGCTTTTGACATTCTAGTTCGTAACATTGAGATAGGGGCTGAACATCAAAAAGTATTTAGTCACTCAATGATGGGTATGGGGGCTCAAGCAGAAACGGGTCTACGGTTAGGTAGTCTATTGCATGCCGCGAACGAAAAATTGATTAGTGGATTAACTGAAAACGAAGAAGCTACACAACAATGGGGCAACACGATGGAAAATATGCGTGCTGAAGTGTGGGAGCCCCTTCGTAAAGTTGTTTTAGATAATTATGATAAGCTATTAGAGTTTTATAAAATTCTAACTAAGGTTGTTGGGGTTTTCGTAGGACGATTTAGTTTATGGTTTGAAAGTATATTACCTGCAAAAAAGGCTCTTGATGGTTTTGCTGTTGCTCTGGTAGATGCTGTAATAGTAGGGGTGGATTCGTTTGGAAAAATGTTGGATAAGGGGCAAGTAGTATTCGACTGGCTTGGTGGAATACTAGCAATGTTTGGAGCAGCACTAGTAGGTGTTACAAACATTCTCGCAAATATGGAACTAATCTCTTTAGAAAGTAATTGGAACCCCTTCTTTAGATCCATAATAGATGTAGAAGAGGAGATAGAAGACGCTCTCAAGAAGGCGCGGGCGAGTTACAGGGCGCAGCGGGTGGGGGCTGAAGTCCCTGCCCCTGGCGATCCCGGACCCTTCGCGGAAGTTAACAAACTTAGAAGGGAATTACATTCAATGGTCACACGCCGAGATGAGATTCGTGAGCGTGGACCGCGAGGTGCTGCGGGTGTGGGAAGTGTAATAGATCAGTTAGCTGCCGCTTTGGCCGCATTAGAATCGGATGTGGGGGTAGGACGGTTTGATCCAACCATAGTAGAGCTAAAAAAACTTAGAGCGGACATAAAGGCAGGTACAGTAGACGCTGGTGAGGCCGCAGATCGTTTAGCGGACCTACAAGCAGAAACCAGAGACAGGCTTCCAAGACCTGAAGAACAAATGTCCTTCTGGCAAGATGAAAGTGTCCGAATAATAGGAGGTAGTATAGAGAGAATCCTGGGGATCACTCCTGGATCCCGTGATATATTACCACCTGAGGTAGTAGAAATATTAGCGGCTATTGAAGCAAATACAGCAGTTGGTGCAGCGCGTACAGGAGCACATCCAGGAACAGGAGAATAAATGGGATCAATGTATATTCTTGATAGGGGCCTACCAGAACGAGCTAGACTTAAATATTATTTTCCTAGTACTTCTCAAGGTAAATCTCTTGTGGTTAGCATGCCTTTCTTTGAAAATCCCAAAATTGTAGAAAGTAAACGCTCTAGATTAAAAAAATACTCTCTAATTTCGAGATCGAGTAATTTATATGCTTATCTGGGAGCCGACTCTAGAACATTTAGTGTTGATTTCTTTCTAACTCTTCCTCACATCTTAGAAGATTATGGGTGGATTACAAAAGATAGTATTATGGGTCCTTCTAGAAGCTTCAATAACACCGCAGAAGAGAAGAAAAAGTTTAAAAAAGAATCATCTGAGGGTTTCGGGGGAAATATAGCAGGCACCCACTCGAATCAATTTGTTAACCTGGATGGGGTACGCAATTCTGCATTAAATCTTTTACATACTCCGTGGGGACTAAAGGGTATGAAACCGACAGATGTAGATTATATAAAAACTACCTATGAACTAAGTGAGCAGGATGTGGCACAACAGAATGTAGCATATAATACAGCAGTAGGAATGGCAAAAACGGGTGCGGGTTTTGTAGGAAGTCTTTTCACGGGGGCTCCTCCTATCATAAAATATGAAAAAATTGCGGATACTTCCCCCACCTCTCCCAAAGTTTCAAAACAGTTGTATGATGGGATTAATCAACGATATAAAATAATTGATCTAATTATTTATTGGGTTAATATTATTAGATCAAGTGTATCTAATAATGCTTCGGATCCTATTACGGGTCCTCCTATAATAAGATTGACACATGGCTTAATGTATCAAAATGTTCCATGTATTTGCAATGATTATAGTATACAATGGGATGAAAGAATGGGATATGATTTACAAACTCTCTTGCCTAGAAGAATTCGAATATCTCTCCAATTAGAAGAGTTTAGAACTGGGGATTTTGGAGACTATGAACCTGGCGGGGGAATTAAGGGAGATAATTTAGGTGGTTATGAGGCTGTAATAAGCCACGCAACAATGGATCCAGGAGGGATTGGATAATTATGGTAAAATTAGATGGAAATAAGGGTCCTTATTCTGTTGACGCAATGTTTGTAAAGCATAGAAACGCTACAGTTACAACTATAGTGAATTCTCCTATATTTGATAATATATTGGCAAACATGGATAGAGCTTATGAGTATGAAGTAGGTTTTGTTCCTGCTGGTTATGCTCACAGACCTGATCTAATTTCTCACGTATACTATGGAACAGCAAAGAATTGGTGGCTTCTAATGCTTGTTAATAATGTAACAGATCCAAACGAGGGGTTCAAGTTGAATGAGAGAATTTTAATTCCAAGACTAACATGAAAATCACCGAAAAAGCTCCCGCACCTTATGTTGTAGTGGGATTTACAAGAGAATCTATTGTGAGTATTTTTGAGAAGGGTGCTACATTCTCTACGATTGTAGGAAGTAAAAACCTTTTTCTATTTAATAGTAAAGCAAATCCTAATTTTATTTCCTTCTCTCACAAATTAATGGAGGGAGGTAATACTATGAGCATCGAATTTATTGATCCTAATCAAGAATTTGAAAAACGCTTCATTATGGATGGCACTTTTGAAATGATTGCAGCAAGTATTACTAGATCTTCCTTGAAACCCGATTTTATTGATAAAGTTCAACTTGAGAAAAATATAAAAGGACTTGAAAAACTTAAAGGATCTTTTGGTGCTTGGCATAAGGCACTAACCCAACAACAAGGACAGCGTAAACTATATGTTACCTACGGATTGGGAGAAAATTTAGATACTTGGTCGGGACCTCATATGATGACCGTTATTGGTGCAGAAATGCAAGTTAAAGGAGCCCGTAAAATTATTTTAAAACTTGCGGCTGCACAGCGAGCTTTGGATAGAAGTTCTAGAGTGGGGATGTTTGGTGAACCGATAGAGTTAGATACAGGTGGTAATAAATTAGAGGTAGAGGGAAGGTCAGGTATTATTGATTTTAAAAAAACTTCGGGGGGGATGTATGAGCCTGCTAATGCACCAGACACTAGCATAGGGGATTTTCCTCAAGCGGCGAAGTTGGTAGAAAAATTAGATGTTCATTTGATGGTAACAGATGTATTAAGGAACTATATTCAAAAAGCTACGGGAAGTGAAAATATTATAATTTTACTTCCCAACATCAATTGGATATGTAGGAGAACCCTAGAGGATGTAGCTAAAGTAGAGCGGTTGGAAGGGCAGCCTGCGGGAGGAGGCGGGGGTGGGGGGAATCTATCCCTGTTATTCAAGGATATCTTGGAGAAAGATAAGACGTACAATGAACCCCACTATAAACAGGGATGGGTATATAATACAATAGCCAAAGTAATATCTTATTTTGGTTTAGAATTGGGGTCACAAAGAAGTGATGCAGGCGAGGTGTATAGATCCCATAATTCTGGAGTTATGGAGGCATATTACAACCAAGATTATGAGGGAAAAATCAAGATAGATGTCCTTGCTGACAGGTATAAAGCATATTTTGAAAATTATAATTATTATGCTACAAAAATATCAACAACACCAACTGGAACTCCTGACTATAAAAAGGATGTAGGAGAGATTATTAGTAAAATACGAGAAAATAGTACTGATGAGTGGCCTGGATATGTGGGAACTTATTACGAAAGTGATTTAGCTATTGTGGAGTATTGGGCTTCGGATCAATTCAAAGATTCCTTTCTTTTTGCGGGGAAGGGAAATAAAATTAATCCAGATTCCTCTGTTATGATTGTTGGAGACCGCCAGTTAATTAGAGATTATTTGTACGGTAATTGTGAATCCGTAACTCAGCAACAAATTCCCATGCATCATGAAGATGCAAAAGTTTTACAAGGGGGTTCATATAGAGATAGGATAAGAGGAATTATTTTTCCTCAAAATAAAATTGGACCTTTTGGAGATATTTCGTATATTCCTGAAGATTTTACCTTCTTAGACCCTGACGCTATTGCACTAGCCAAATCAGCGGCTCAGAAAAGTAATTTAACTATACTAAGATATAATACTAAAAATCCTAATGTTATGGAGATCAATTTTAAGTGGGCACCCGTGTATTTGGCTGCACTACAAGCTGGATTTGTGAAGGAGATTTCACGTAAGGCTTCTACAGGAATCGCAGCCGAGATTTTTCCCCAATATTCTGAATTAGAGAACCCTGATTATGATAAATTGGTACAATATTTAATAGAAGAAGAAATAGCTATGTTAAGCGGGGATCAGGCGCAGCAGATGAGTGAAGCCGCTGCTATAGGAGGAGACATTTCTCCTGGTTCGTGGGGAGGTCATAGCGCAGAGTCGGCCAAGCTTGCTTTAGCTTCGTGTTATGAGTTTATGACGAGAGTATACCCACTTATTAAGATACGTCAAGAACGTCCAGGAGATCCTGCTAAGATTATGTCCAAATTTATAAAACGCATGTATCGACAGGCTATGTTTACGGATGTAACTACTTTACCCTTGTTTCATTTATCAGATTATTCAACAATAGGAAGCCAAATAGCTCTTTTTGCTCAGGATTCTCCTATATTGCAATCTAAGCAAGCCCGAAGGACTCCTTTAAACGCTTTTTATAGTGGAATGTACCAAATTATGGGATTTGAACACTCTATTACGCATAGAGGTGTTGATACAAAGTTTGAATTAGTTAAAAATTTCGATAAACCTTACGTACCTGATCAAGGGAAGGATGAGTTAGAAGTGATGTTTGAAGAGCAACAGGCATTCTTGGGAATGCCAAATTATTCTATGGGGTTGAGCCCTCCCACAAGTACTCATTTTGCCGACGCCCCAACGCACCACCCTGGGGGAGAGCCCGTGGAGATGCCCGAATGATAGAAAGAGAAGAAATATAATGGTAGATATGACATCTATGTTACCTATCTTTGCAATAGCTGAGGTAGAGAATAGATTTGAACCCGGCAGAAATGGGGAAATTAAATGTATAATAGTAGGACATGGAGGGGGACTTATAGATGTCAAGCTTACTTCACCTTTTGTAAGTAGGGGAGAGGCTGGGTTTGATGGGTTAGTACCAGGACAGGGAGTGCAGTTGATTGTCATGCGTATGCCTGGAGATACAGCATGGTATATGGTAAATTGTGTTTATTCACAAGAACCTCCTCTTTCTAAAGGGGCTAATGAAACTATAACTGCATTAGGCCCGAGCCAACGTAATTTAGGAGATGTAATAGGTGGATCCGCAGGCGCGGGAACGGGAGATCCTAATAAAGTTCAACTCCAGGGTATAATGGGGGGAGGTGTGGCTATTACTGGGCAGAGAAGACCAGATGCTATGAATATTAAAACCGAAGTATACACTGGTACTGGTAAGTCGGTTGCTTTGGTAGACGATCCAGAAAAGGACTATATTCTTACAGATGCGGGGAGTAAAGCGGGAACAGCTAGAGTAACAATAACATCTGATAGAGAGGGAGCAGGAAATGATATTTTGGCTGCTAACGCTTTTCAAGTAGAAACTACAGGCCCTCAAAGATTAATAAATGATGAATCACAAACAGATGTTTTGGTGACTGGGCGTGAGCTTCAATTATTGAATAACGCTACAGGAGAATATGCTCCCTCAGGAGCCCCCGAGGACAAATATTGGGGCAATGTAAATATTCAAAGTGCATGGAATGATGTAAATATTTTTTCTAGACAACCCCGCTTGGACGCTAGGGAGGAAGGAAAAGATGGTAGAATTTTTATAGAGACTTTGAATACTAGTGGTTTAGAGCAGGTAATTCAAATTCAAACTCATGGAACTTTGGAGAATCAAAAGGAAGAACCTAATTGTGTTATTAGAATTAAGTCTTCAGGAAAAATAGAAATTCAGACGGTAGGAGATTTGGATATTGAATGTGGAAGAAATATTAATATGAGAGCACAAGGAAAAATTAGTATGGAGGCTGGGGATGGTATTGAAATGCTAGGAGGAACTGATAATATTAATATGGGCGCACCTGAGATTCATTTGAATAGTAATACACCAGAGCCTAAGCCGCCTATAATGGGACAGGATCTTCCCTATTATAAGGAGGATGGTATTACTACTTTTTAGTGGTATTAGACCTACATATTACGGAGACAGCTTATGGCATCATTTGATCTTGAAACATTCTTAAAGGTAAAGGGACAAACAGGGACTGGATTATTTCAGGCTGTAGGGATGGCGTTTGGGCTTCCTAGTTGTCTAATAAATTTAGGAATGGATGTTCTTAGTATTCTTCCAAGTAACGTTTGTGCTGGGATAATGGGCAACTGTCAGTCAGCGAAGTCTAAGGCTAATGAAATAACAGCGGAAGTACTTAAAAAATTGATGCTCAATAGTGGCATAATTGAGTACGATACAGATCAGGGTATTCTGAAGTTTAAGTCTATATCTTCTTGGTTTGGGGCTGAGAATGATAATAAACAATTTATGGATGATTTGGGGGGATTATTAGGAGCAATCAATTATGCTGCTGATTTTGCGGCTCAAATTTATGCAAACTATGAGAATATTTCAAATCAAATACAATCTATTTTAGATTGTATAGGAAAATGGAAAGAGATGCAATCCTTTCAAAAGGGTTTATCCGCTGATCAGAAAGCAACTCTTAATCCTATTCAACAAGAAGAATTGTTAGATCAAGTTTATGCAGCCGATATTGTTAAGCTTCAAAATGCTGCGGAGTTTATTGATAAGTGTAACAAACAAATTAGAAATATTAGAATCATCTTAAAACAGCGTGAAGCTGATCCCACCCTAGAACCATGTTTTTTAGATTCTTCTGAATTAGATATTTTTCTCTCAGGAACTACGTATGTCCGTTGTCCCTTGGATGATCCAGGACTGGAAATTGACGAAAAGGAAGTTTTTCGTTTAACGTATGGGCCACCCGTTTCTGTAGAAGGACAATATGTTTTAACATCTGATGGGCTATACTATGACTCTCAGACTGGCGGGTTGGACCCTATTTATCTAGCAATTTCGGGAATAATTCCTCCAGGGGATAAGTGGAAGTATGACTATGACCCCAACCTGGGTGGAAAAGGAGATGCCATTTCTATCAAATCTCTAAATAAGTTTACAGATAATATATTTGATGCTTTAATTATTGATGATAGTTTGGGAATGCAGGTATACTATGATGCAGATCACTTTTTGAGTGTTATTATCGGCCAGAGAGATAAACATGTTTACGATTTATCTAGTGATTTACGAACATATATTAATGATTATGGAGAAGATTCGTCTATTGTAAAAAATCAAAGACAACTAATCATATCCCAGATTGCAAATCATAATAGTAAGCTTAATAGACGAAAAAAACAAATAGAAGTTGCCATTAAGGCCCCGCAAATTTATGGGGGCGTATCAGGATCATTATTTATTCCAGGAGATATACCGATCAATGATTTTTCTTTTCTAGATGAATATAATTTGATGGTTGATTTGGAGAAGCAAAAAGCTTTAGTCTTTGCAGAAGCTGAGGTAGTGGGGATGGTGTACCCTATTGATCCAAAATTTACTTCTTCTCCCCCTAAAGCTCCATCTATCGGGTTTAATCATCTAAGTGTTCCTGCTATAGGAAAGGGAAGTATTATTTACACACCATCTGGAGTTCAGAGTGGTGCGGTTTTATCTCTTACTGACCAGATTGTAGCTGATAGGTTATTTGCGATTTATAACTTTTTAGAAACCGACATTGTTACCCCCTCTTCAACTCAATATTTGACTACAAATTGTGCTACTGATAATCAATATAATAATGCTAAACTATTATCTACAAATAAGAAGAGTGTATTTAATTTAGGATTATCTATACCATATTTAGAGGGAATTACTAAGAATAAACAAATAGGTAATACAGCCGCTGCGTCTGCAATGGGTTCTTTTTTACGTTTACCTGATACTGATGAATTTAGAAATTTAACATATAATCCACAGGGAATGACTGTTGAATTTTGGGTTTATATACCCGATCTTATGGACGAGGAGAGGGGTTGGAACAGTGAGGGGGCTTCTTCTCTTACCAAGGTTGTATTAGGGTGTGAAAATGTAGGAGCTATGTCGGGGGTGTCTGCGCTGGACCATACAGGAGCGTATAGAGATTTAGATTTCCTATCAAATGATAAGGGAAATCAGTTTGTTAGAGGAATGCTTATGGGATTCACTAGAGATAGACGAATTACTCATGAGGGGTTAGGGTATAGTAACCACAGTTATAATAATGATACTACATCTTCTTTAAGTTTCTTTGTTGCACCTACTCAATCAAGAGACTTTTCATCGTGTTCGTGGATCAATAATGATGATTGTCAAGATTATGAAACTTTTTACAAAATGAAAGTTGATCTTTCAGCTACAGAATTTGGAAATGTTTCATCTCAATTTGTTTTAGTAGATCTTACTATAGATCCAGCCTCTAATCAGGTTTCTATGTTTGCTAATGGTTCATTAGTAACTACTTCGGCAATAGATCAAGTTTTTGGGGTTCCTGCGTATACTACTCCCAATCTCCCTTCTTTTAAGAAAGATAATAGTTTTGAATATTCATCTACAACAGTGGATGGTCCCACTACTTTATACGCAGGCCCACGGTTAAATACTTTTTATACTCCCTGGATTGTGGGGGGAGGGTATACAGATGGTATGTATAGATATGGCAATTTTATGGGAGGAGATAGAGGGGGTATAGAAAGTGGTTTAAAAGGTCACTTAGCTAGTCTTAAATTCTATCAAAAACCATTAGAGGTTGCGGAAGTTAAAGCAAATTATAATGCTCAAAAAGGGTATTTTAAAAATATAGATCTATTGAGACATGAAGTTGATTATGAGACTGGTGAAGGCTTTAATATTGTAGTATTACTAATGGATGATATTGGTATTGACCACTTAGGCATATATAATTCTATTAATCCAATTGTAATAGATGGAGCAGAGTCATATGGCACTACTCCCTTTAGTACATTAACTGACTCCAATGGTCAAAACTGGTATCCTCATACTCCTACTTTAAGTGCAATAGCTTCAAAAGGGGTCACTTTCTTTAATACTCATACGGCTCCCATGTGTACACCTACGAGAGCAGCCATTTTAACAGGAAAACACGCCTTTAGCAGCCCTAACTATTTATATTCTACTGGAAATAAAGGTTATTGGGGGCATGGAATGGGGACTGTCAGTACGGAAACTTTTGAAAAAAGTAGAGGGGGGATGGCTGGGTTGGGGCATATTTATCCTCTTTACAGCAAAACAGGGGACCTTTCTCTTATTACTAAACAAGTTAAATCTGGTGCTGGGGATGATTCAGTATGGGCTGGTGGAAAGAACTTTGAAATTCTCCCGTCGTTTATACGAAAAAGAGGATATCAAAGTGGGATGTCAGGAAAATGGCACTTAGCCGAATGGAGTGGTATTTATGTATATAATGAATATAATACAGATCCCGACATAGGTCCTGTAGTACATGCTTCAGGTCAAGCCTCTGGCATGGGGTGGGATCATATCCCCAGTGTGGGTAAATGGGATAGATATTCTGCTATCTTTTCTAATGTAAATAAGATCCCCATACCCAATCACAGTTTGACTGCACCTCAATTTGATGAGCAATTCTGGATTAGCACAGCTTCAGGCAGCATAATAGATCAGCATCAAGGTTATACTAACTTTTTTATGAATAAAGATGGAGATGTAGTTACTGTTTCTGATAGTGGCTACACATCTTTTGTAAGCTCTTTAGGTAATGAGACAAATTTCTTCCGACCATATTATCAGGAAACAAGTTCATTTGCTGCGGGACCAGGTTTGGATGATGGAGATGCGAGTTCATTTGCTACGTATCAGACTATGGCTGAGGCAAGTGGCATGTTTAATACTATGAGAGAACCTTTCTTTTTATATGTTCCTGTAAATACAAATCATAGTCCCTTTACGATGCCTCCTAGTGGAACAGTATATAATTGGGATGCTTTCTACGATGCTTCTCATGTTCAGGCGCGTATAGATTTAGAGAAAGATCCTACACTAAAAGGTACTGCGAAAAATAATGCTGACGCTAGTGCAGCTTGGATTAATTCTATAGCTCAAGTTGAATGTCTGGATTATATGTTAAGTTCTTTTCTTTCATCGTGTGACGCAGATAGATTAAATAGAACTATTATCATAGTTATGGGAGATAATGGAACTGACCTAAACACAATAGCTAATCTCAATAGGTTTGCTGGACAAATAGGTAATACGAGTGGTCTTGGGCCTGTATATACAAAATGGCTGGATCCTAATGGGGCTGGAACCACTTATCTTCCCAATAGACGAGGCTGTGGGGATCCAAATAAAGCGGGACAACGTAGTAAGGGATTTAAAGCAAGCATGTATGAACGTGGAACGCAAGTTCCCCTTATAGTTAGTGCTAGTTTTATTCCAAGCGGGGTATCAGGTACTACTAGTCAAGCATTTATAGATGCAATAGATATTTATGCTACTGTAGCTGATATTGCGCGTCTTAAAAAAGTAAATTTACCCCTAACATTTCAACTTCCTAAACGTTATGAAGGAACTTCATTTTTACCTCTGCTTACTGGGAAGGGAACTCATACTAAAAATTTCTCCTTTAGTGAAGTATTTAAACCTATAGGTAATTCAACGGGGTGGATTACGGGCGAAAATATAGGCACTTATACTGGGCGAGTGGGAGCTAGGGGGATCCATACCACTTATGGAGACGGTAAGAGTGTGTCGGGGGCACCCGCTCAGGGTAATGTAGGAGATCCCACCATTCCGTATGAAAGATTAAGAGCGTTTAGTGTGAGTGCAAATAGATATCAGTACGGATCATATATTGTTTCGGGAGAAGACTCAAATGCTAATCATTCGCCAATCCCTGCGGTAAGTGCGGGAACTTGGAAGCTCATAAGATCCCAGGGGTCTTCGGTAGATATCAGTGGACCAGGGTGGGAAGAATTGTATCACTTAAGAGATTATGAAGGAGTGAGTGTAGATCCGTATGAATTAAATGATTTACTCCTTCCTGCTAAAGTTGCTATGAGTTATGATACAGATGGGGGAGATATTCTTCAATATCTCTTAGATAATAGTACCCAGACAAGTGCTACTAATGCAAGGTGGATTCTTACTAGAATATTTTATGCAGTTCGTGGCTCTCTAGATCAGTATTTGGATACAAGAAGGGAACCTTTTTCCTAAATCATGGCAGCTAATCAAACAGTAACGGTATATGGAAAACCCGCTCCTCCTTTTATGCAGGAAGCGGTTACGCAGCATAAAAAATCTATATATGGTTTAAATTTTCCTCTAGGTGAAGAAAAGGCGAAGGGAGGATTTTTTCAAAAGAAGACAGGGTTAGCATTAATTAAAGATGCAGTAAAGCAATTACTTCTTACAGAGTCAGGGGAACGAATTCTTCTTCCTAATTTTGGTTGCAACTTAAGAAAGTATCTATTTCAGCCATTAGATGAAGATACTTTTGAAGCTATAAAAGAAGAAATAGTTTTTTCGTTTGAGAGATATATAGTAGGGGCTAGAATTTTAAAATTATCGGTTACTCCGTTTGGAGAAGTGGGGCCTGCGGGAGGAAACTCCCTTAAAGTAAGATTAATTCTACAATTGATAGAAGAAGATTTAACTGTTTTTGATGTAGAGGTGGAACTTAAATGAGTTTTTCAGGAACTATAGCGTCGGATTTTATGAAGTTAGCGAATATTCCGCTCCAGAAGCAGCCTGCGTTAATTGATTTTGCAGCTACTGATTTTGTTTCTCTAAGAAATTCGTTAATTAATTATATTAAGGCTGTATATCCTTTGGAATATCAGTATTTTGTCGAGTCAGATTTGGGCATGATGTTTATTGAATTGGTAGCATACATGGGATCTGTTATGTCGATGAAAGCAGATATGTTAGCTAATGAGAATTTTTTAGTTACAGCCCAGCAGCGGGCTAGTGTAAAAAAATTATTGGAATTAGTGGGAGTCAGATTACGAGGTCCCATCTCCGCAGCATGTGATGCTCAAATTACGTTTGATGATCCCCCTGATAATAGTGATGAGAGTTATACTTTATCTCCTGCTCAACGGATTATTGAAACTACCTCTCCACTGGATGGAGGTGCTTTAACCTATACCCTCTATAAAGTAGTTAATGGATTAGCTCAGGATGCTAATAGTACAGGTAATATAATTTTGAACGCTGGGGAAAGTGATAATCCAGACGGTGATAGAACCGTGTATAGTAACATAGCTTTGCAGGAGGGTACATTAACCTCAGAATCAGGATCTTTTGCAGCTACAGAGGGTATAAAAACTATTCCTTTGAGTAAATCTCCTGTAGTAGATGGAAGTGTTGAAGTTTATATTACTTCCACAAATTCTGAAGTAGAGGGTGCGTATAAAGAAGTTCCAAACATTTTCTTTGCGTCCGGTTTATCAGATAAAATATTTGAAGTAATTTATGATGAAGAGTATAAAGCTACACTAGTATTTGGAGACGGTACGGTGGGAGTTTCTCCTGATGATACTGCTTCTTATTTTATAACTTATAGAATTGGGGGTGGTAATAGAGGGAATTTGGTAAAGAACGCATTTAATGTAGTTATAACTGGAGACTCAGCCACTACTATTAATGGAACACTTACTAATACAGATGTAATAACGGGGGGTGCAAATGCAGAGACCTTGGCTCACGCTAAAAGATGGGCTCCCCTTACATTTAGACGCCAGGATAGATTAGTCACATTAGAAGACTACAGTGTTTTCACTAATACATTTATTAGTGATTGGGGGACTATAGGTAAAGCTACTGCTGCTGCGCGTAAAGCATACTCATCTGCTAATGTAATTGATATTTATGTGTTGGAGAGAGCTACAGATCTACAGGTTCAAAAAGCTACTCCTAATTTTAAGACTAATCTTTTAACTGCTATCAATAAAAAGAAGATGGCAACTGATGAAGTTGTTATTGTAGATGGATTAATTAGAACTTTAGATCTCATTACTACTATTTATGTAGATGAGGAACAACGAGGGAATGAAACACAGGTGGTAGCTACGGTTAGAGGTAAAATTCTTACATTTATGAATGCGGACAACCGTGAATTTGGAGACCCTTTAGTATTAGCTGACCTCAATAGGGTAATGTTTGAAGTAGAGGAAGTTCGGTTTTCTGAAGTTGATAATTTGAAGAAGAATGTTTTAATAGATTTTAATGAACTTATTCAATTGAATAATTTAACGATTAATGTTAGTTACTTAGCATAATGGGACAAAATAAGTTTACTCCATCTCCTCGACTATACAAAAAAACAAATTTTGTAGATTTACTACAAAATATTACACCTGAGTTATATCAAACTGAAGATTTAACTATGAGTGGGGTAGAAATTAATCCTATCTCGACAGTAATAAACACCCATTTGCTTGCGGCAAATAATATCTCCAATGTATTATCTATCTCGGCTGTATCAAATTCGCAAACATCTAGTTTGGATAATATTTCTGGGATAGGTCAATATTTTGTCAAGCAAAATGAATTAACTCGGATTAATCCTTATCTTTTTGAAATAAAAATTTTAAATCCGCTTAGTTCAACATTAAGAAATTTTGATACTAGTGCAGAATTTAATACTTACTTATCAGCTACGCTTCTTCCTTCCATTAGGTTAGCGACAGGAAGTGATGATTCAATACTTCAACAAAATATAACAACTCTGTCTTCTATGACGGGTAATTCTGATGCGAGTAGTGTTCATAATTATTTGGTGGATGTGTTGGGGTGGTTTTATTTTCTAAATACTTCAGCCGCAGGGGGTTTATCGTGGGAGCCTTCGGGATATGTTTTAAGTTCTTTAAACTCTTTATATGTGGGAAAAGACTTACAAACAGTTGATGGAATAACGGGTTTTGAGAATTATTTGTGGCGAAATTATTCTACTTGTTCCACCTTTTCGGAGTTAGGATTAATTCCGTCCGATTTTGTGTCAGGGGCACCTGATGCTATAGTTAATCCAAATAATGGAGTGGTAGCCACTTATACTAGTGGAACACAGAAGTTAGATACTCTTTTAACTCTTATTGATGTGATTTACTCTCCTCTTTATCTTGATCAGGAAGATTATACTGTAAAGGATGCATTTGATAATTATATTGATGCTTCTTTGAAGCTTACTGATGAAGTATCAAAAGGCCCGTACAGAAAATTTTTAAATGCTTTGGGTTTTAGTTTGGCTGATATTAGTGATGAAATTGAAAATATAGGGCTGATATACGATATAGAAAATACTAAAGAGGAGCATCTTGAATATATTGCTGATTTAATAGGGTGGAAGTTGTTAGGAAATTCTCCCTCTAAATGGAGGTATCAATTACGTACAGCGATTGAATTATATAAGAGGTGTGGAACATTAGATGCAGTTCAGTATGCTATTAATGGGTTATTAGCTAATTCAGTTTTTGATGTGTCTGGAAATGCTAGTGAATTATGGGAATCCTATATTCCCTTTTTAATTTGGTATGCATTAGGAAGTGATTCCCCTTACTTTAGAGACCTTACTACCTGGACTAGTAAATTAGCTGGTGATGCGGGTGTACATGAGTATAGTACAAGTAGTTTAGAGGAAAATTTAAAGTTAGTTACAGACTCTATCTTATTTGAACTCTATAAAGTTTATCCTAATTATTTCTTATTTTATGGACAGCCCTTTCCCGTACCTAGATTAGTAGAACTGGATATTCAGGGATGCGTAGGGGAGGTGTATACGTATATTGGAGATCCTCAGATGAAGCCTTTCCATTGTCATAGAGAGTCTGATTCCAATTATGATACTTTAGCGCAACTAGCAGATGCCTATGGAGAGACGGCAGCATGGGAAGCTGCGTACTGTTCTGGGTCTTTAGGGCCAGGAGTATACATGGCTGCGGCAGACCATCCTCTTACGGATAGGCCGCTCTATCTTTCGGCAACAGGTGATTTAAATTTCGTTTTTAATTATCGAGGAAGGAGAAATTATCCTATGCCTCCTTTCGAGGAGATTAAATATTATAAGGACTCTACCTTACTTCCACAATTAGTAGCATTATTGAAAGAGAAATTGATCTGTTTTGGAGTATCCAAAAATTTTGCTACACAAATGGAGAATTTCATTTTATCAGCGGGCATTAATACAGATACTAATTTAGGAAGTTTGAATGAGTTTTTGATGTTTTTTCCCGAAGCTCAAATTCCCCCCAATTATGATGATGTGATGTACAATATTTCTGATTATCAGAAAAATATATTAGGATTATGGAATGGTAAATCATCACATTTATTTATAGATTTTGATAATACTGATTTTGATTTTGCAAAAACTACTCTAGAGGGAGATTCTAAATATGCTTTATATCATGCCGCTCGGTTAGCAAGGGAGTTTTCTCCTGGTCATACTATATCTAGAGTTAACTTAAATGCGTCAGCGATAGATCCTTACGATCCTTTTGCTGTTAATTGGACATATCTAGGGTTTGATAAAGATGATTATCGAGGAAGTTATTATACTTCTGCTTCTATTTTAGGAAATTATGCAAATAGTGGAGTAGCTATGGGTTCCTTAATCACTGGAGGTGGAGGGGACGGTGGACAGACTGGTGATGGAGGAAGAGGGGGCCTTAATACATTTAAGAGGATTAGTGTAAATGAGATAACTGATAATTTACTCTCATCTACCACAGCTATAGCTAATGTAGGTTCAGTAGGTAGACGCGCATTAAGAAGGCGTAATTTTAAAAATGTTCTACCCAGAGAGGGGTATTATGATAGAACAGGATTCAATGCGCCCAACAGTTGGGAGGCTTCTACTTTAGAAAACTCTATGCCTTCTTCGGTAGGAGAGCTTACACTAGGATATCTTGCTTCCGCAGGAGGGTTCTATCCAATAATTGACCCCATTAATCCCAGCGGAGTATGGCATATTTGTGAAGATCTAGATTCTTCACGTACTTTTTCAGGAATGGATACGAGTAATACCTTTCCTTATCGAGGGTTATCGTCCGTTGCATATCATAATAATGCTAAAATGCCAGAGCTTTCCCCGAGTACTACACGATATGTAGATAGAGGTCAGCTACCACTCATTTATAGGACAATGCATAATTTATTTGAATTAAAAGCTAGAGATTATGCTAGTGAGCAAATAAAAATTGCTTCACCCGCAGCGTTTGAACCATCTAATTATTGGAAAAATAATATTCAAAGTTTTGCTAATTCAGCAATTGCTAGTGGATTATTATTAAACTCATTTGAAGACTATGAAAATTTTAGTTTTGGTTCAAACTTAAATAAACTTTATAGAGATTATAAAAAATATTATCCTACACAATCGCTTTCCTTAACGGAAATAGATAATACTGGAGGAAATATTTTTGCACAGGTATTTGGAGATGGTTTATATAATTGTGATTTCTCAATTGATGGATCAGCAGTTTCATCCTTAGAAGGGGATTATATTTCTTCTGGTGTTTCTCAAAATGTTCCTATAGCTTATAATAACGGGTCAGGTGTATTCAGTACATGTGCAGTAGCTGCGTATGGTCCAGGAATAGCTTCAGGAACTTATATTGCAAGTGGCACTGGTGAGATGGTGGTTCCTCTTACAGGAACCTTTACCCCTGGATCTCAATATAATGCTGAGTTTAGAAATCCACATATATTAAGTGGTATCGAATTTGTAAATACGTCAGGTGCATCTACGTATAATCAATTTAGTATATTTAAATTGGCTTCCGCTTTTAAAGTTCCAGGACTACAAAATTATTTGGTGGGAAACCCTTTGATTAAGTGTAAGACGGTTAATGGATTTCCAAGGTTGAGATTTGATATTTCTGAGTACGGCGACAGAAGAAATTATTTTATTAAGAATCATACATTTAAATTGCAAGTGAATGCTCTTGTTGGGGAAGAAAATAGTTATCAATATGGAGGAGCACAGTTGGGAGTATGGATTCATACAGATGCTCGGCTCCGAAGGGGCACGGGGTCAATAACGTATCCTCGATATATGTGGACATGGACTCCCGAAAATAAATGGGTTATGCATGACGAAAACGATTTAAGTTTGGCGCGGGTGAAGGCAATGTCACACATCTATACTTTCCCTCTCAAGTCTTATCCATTTGATATTATTAAATGTTTAGGTAATATTGAAACAGGTTATGAGCCTACTATCAATGATATCACTTTAAAGAATATACAGGAAGAATTTTTTGAAACATTTGAAGTAGAATTTGATACTAGAAATTATACTATACACAATAATTTCGAATATTTAGAAATTATTCCTGTTCCTGAAAAATATATTGAGTACACAGATAATTTTTCACGGGACAAACATCTAGTACATGATAAGGATACAAAATATTATGTAGAAATATTTTTCTTAAATCCCATGACTCCAAGTAAATATTTATTAATAAATAATATACACTTAGAGGATTCTACATTGAGGGACTGGGCAGGCATTGGAACAGGTCACGGAATTGAAACAAGTGGTATTCCTTTGCGTAAGTTTGTTTACGAGGATAAACTTTACTTGAATAAAGAAAATCTTCGTGATGTTTTACAATTCTTTGATGGACTCAATGGAACAGGAGGGGGAGTTTATGCAACTCCATTTGCTTCTAGAGTTGCGTCTATTACTTCTGGTACTATGGAGGTGAGCGGAGGTAGTAGATTAAATTATAGAATTAGTCCTAATTGGGGTGTAGGTGGTAATAGTAATACTCAAGCTAACTATAATAATTATGAATCATTGGAGATAAATAATTAATGTGGGGTGAAGTAGAAATTTATAAAGGAAAGACTCTTCTCTATAAGGAGTCTAATATGCTCGTAGATGGGGCAGGAGAATTGTTAGCTGACATTATGACAGTATCCCCCTCCCTCTCAGCTATTGCTGTAGCTAATTCCGATGTTGCAACTTCTGCCATGTTAGATACTTCTAATTATACTATTCAAGCTATCTCTTTTGGTACTAGTAGACAAGCACTCCAAGGGAATGCTCATTATATGGATACTTCTACTAACCCCATTACAGGGAATCAAGACCCTGCATATAAGTGGAGGGCTATGTGGAATGCGTCTACTTCATCTACTAGAACCGCTCTAACTAGAAGTGGGCCTGCGGCATTAGTGTACATGCCTGAGGCAGGACTGGTTCCCAATATCAAGGGTCTGGAGAATGTTAGTTCATATACTCCCGAGGTTGGAATGCCTACTTATCCTGATCCAACACTTTCTTTCTTAGAAGTTGATGGGAGTGTGTCCGCATCCATGCCTATAATGATAGCTAGTTCCTTTGATCCGGGAAATTTTGGGTATACTTGGGCACCCTCTGCTGCTGAACCTCTAAGTTCGGTATGTCCAGGGACGGGGCAATTGATGAATTGTATGCCCTCAGCCATAGCGTCTGGAGTATTTCGGCATACAATATTTTCTGGCGCGATAGGGATTGGAACCAATATCCCCTTTGGGGTTTCCTCGAATGCTGGGATTATTGCAGGAAGTTTGATAGGAGCATTTCCAGATGGGAGCAGTGTACCAGTCGTAGATAAAAATAATGCAATTCATGGCAGTAAGGCATACTTTTTTTCGTCTCTAGATTATGCAAACCTTGCAGCCGCTGTGTATGAAGCTCATTATAGCGGTGTCTTTAATGAAGCTAGTTCTATGGATGCGTCTGGATTTGTAACTATGGTTATGTCGGGAACGCCACGGACTGCAACGGCTCCTGGGGGAGGGTATGTTTATGAAATGAGCAGTACTCTAAGTGGATTATGTATATCGGGCAGTAATAATGTGTCAAGTGATGGAGTTGTTGAATATTCTCTAACAATTGGGTCTGGAGATTTAGGGATGGCTAATTGCTATGGGGGAATTTACCATTTGGGATTATGGAGTATAGACATGAATAAATCACTTAGGGCAGGGAATAGTCCTCCTTTTTCTTTTGATAGACTAGATAATCCTAGGAAATATAGATTATTTGCTCGAAAAGGATTAAGTAAAAATTTGTGTTTCATTAATGATTACCCTGGGGGATCTAGACACGCAGGACAGGGGTGGGATAATTATACTGATTTAATAATTAAGTGGAGGTTACACTTCTTATGAGAAATTTTATAGATGATTTGGGAATAACAGGACATCTTACCATTATTAAGAGACATAAAAATGGTGAGGAAGAAATTGTATTCGATGATCATAATATTATCGTGTCTGGGATGGGCGTAGGTCTTTCCTATTTGTTTACAGCATCTGGATCTAATACTATTCTAGATTATCAGATCGACAGATTTCAGTTGGGAGTTTCAGGACCCCCTACAGGAGGAGTTGTTAGTTCTATTTACGAACTTTCTGGTGCATTAGGAAATGTGTATGGAGCAGGAAGTAATTTATTTATAGAAAAATGTACACAAATAAAACCACTTACAGACGCCCAAAATCAATACTTCGCTTTGATTCCTGCTAATAAAGTAACTAAAATAGGCGATTCCTCTGTAAGATATACTCTTGTGGTTGATGAAGAGGCTTGTAATAATTTACAAGGAGCCTTTTCGGAGGATACATATTTAAGCGAGGTGGGTTTATTTATTAAAAATCCGCGAGGGGATGCAGGTACTAATGCTTCGATCTTGGTGGCCTACAGAACTTTTAGTATTATACGAAAAACTAGTGATTTCAGTTTAATTTTTAGATGGACTATTAATTTCTAATGGTATTTAATAAAAACGATATTTATACAAGTAGTGGTAGCACACGGTTATACAATTCTTGGACTCCATATGTGTCCAAGTATGATACGAGTTCTTTCTATAATTGGGAACAGGATAACCTACCCTTATATGATTTGGAAGAGCGTACTTACGAGATGTGGGAACAGGGAGGCTTCCCCACTTCTGCCGTTCCTGGATTGGCATTAGTAGTATCAGCGGACGCCCCTCAAGCGTCTCTCTTGGCTAATACAAATATTTTTACTACTGTCAGTGCCTGTATTGCTGCCATTCCTAAAATTGTACGTTTCCCCGTATTTATTGAAGTCTGTAATTTGGGCGATCTAGGTAAATTAGAGTTACACAATTTTAGAATAGAAGAAGGGGGGTCAATAGAAATTATAAATAGAGCATATAGTAGGATATATAATGCTTCAGCAAATTCTTATACTACTGTAATTCCAACAGATAATGAGTCTCATAGAATCACGGCAGGACTTAAATCACTGAATGTGAGCAGTACTTTATTTGCCGCTTTGGGTGCAGATCTATGTACCTCCTCCTTAATTTTAAGTAGTAGAGTTTTAGAGAGTGAGGAAGACGCTAGAGTTGACTCAGTTTATACCTATATGTATCCTAATTTTACAAAAAGACGAAGCCCCTTAGCAGTTTGTATTGATGGGGATCCTTTTTTAGAGGGGGGAGGAGGACAAAATCGGTATCCTACCACGCCTTATGAGAATGCAACAACTACTGCTGCCTTTGATGGTACTCTGGGATCATTAGATATGAGTGCAACAAGCCAAATGACAAATAATCCCATCGGTAGAACTGGTTGGAATGCAAATATATCAGGTACTGGCTCGGTCTATTTAAATAATTTAGCGGGGCTAAGTGTTAAAAATTGTGACGGTCCTATTTATATTCGAAATTTTAATGTAGATGGAAAAAGTACCACAACAGGAGGAATTCAGGTAGGAATAGAAGTTACTAATTCAGATGTTTTACTAGAAAATTGTGCTGCTGCTCGATGTAGAGAGGCTGGGTTTAGATTTAATAATTCAAAAGTAACTTTATCTCGATCAGCGTTTGCTTATAGAAACTATGATCTAAATTCTCTAACGACGAGAGTACCTGAGAAGGGGATAGGATTTCATGCCCTTAATAGTGAGATTACCTTCAGTTCGTTACTAACAGCTACTACAGAAACTGGAGCAGGAGATTTTGAAGCTTCTGGTGCTGACGTAGCGTGGGTTGCTTCTAGAAATTATGTAGGGATTCAATTAGATAATTCTAAAGTAAAAGGAGGAATTAGTAGAACCACAAGAACATCCCCTGGAACCGCTAGTTTTGTAGAGTCTGAATTAAATACAGGGTATGGATTAGTATTTAACAATTCTCATATGGATGTGAATGGCTTGCTGGATATCTATGGAAACGAGGCGGGAATTTTAATGAATAATTCTCACCTAAGATATAATGAGCTATGCGTAGATTCTCATAGGGATGAAGGTTTAAATGCAAAAAATTCTACGATAATTTTTGATTCTAGTGCTAACCCCTTAGCCGCAGGACAATTAACTCGTTATCAGGTTGATTTTATAAGGAATTCTCAGCACCTGTTGTTGGATAACAATAGCTCCTTTGGGTTTAAGCTAAAGACTGATATGCCTTCTAAGTACGGGAATATGTCCTTTAGTGGGGCACAAGGAGCGGTAAGCGGATCTCCCACTTATACGCCTGTTTTACCTGCGATTGCAATAAATAATAACTCTAATGCAGAGTTTATTAACACAAGATTTATTCCCAGAGTAGCGGGGGACTCCGTAGCTAATATGCCTGTATTTGGGCTTGGGTTACAGGCAGTGAATAATTCAAAGGCTTCATTTTATGGAACCGAAGCAGGATGTACGCTAGTCTTTGGGATTCCTACTTACACTTTTCAACAAAAAGTAGCTGGTCTATATGCGGATAAAAATTCTGAAATTAATTTACACGGGCCTACGGTAATAGCTCAATTTGGAGTAGATGTCTTAGTTGAAAATGATTCTTCACTTACTATTTCTCCTCCTACAAGTAGAAAGGGACATGGATATGATGTAAGTAGTTTTGCTTTATCCGGTCAAGGAAACAACACATCTGTAGAGCTACATGCTACTAGAGCCTGTTTAGTAGCAAATAAAAATTCAGTAATCAATATGCAGGATCTTGGAGATTATCATACTTTCTGGGGAAGGGGTGCTAATGGTACTATTTTATTAGCTGCTGGCACTGACTATCCTACGGAGACTTTTGATTTAAGTAGTTATATCGCTTCAGGGTCACTTCAGTTTTACCCTAACCCACAGGATTCTCTAACCCTTAAACCTGATGTGGGTATTACACCCACTACTATACCAGTATTCACTGAAACTTTTAATCTAAATACTTACTTAATAAATGATAATCCACTACAAGGAGCCGCAGATTATGCTGAAGCTACAGGAAGACCTTCCATTTCAATAGGGGGAGTGTGTGTTAGAGCCGTACAGGATAGTGTGGTTAATATACGGAATGTCCATTTTCCAACAGGTAATCAAAGCAATCCCCTAGATGGTTATATTTATAAATCAAATGGGACCAATTGCGATAGGTTAATGATATGGAATATTGCTGATACCTCTCGACTGAATGCATCCTATTGTTCGGTGAGTGGGTTGTACCCTGGAGATGCGGGGTATCACGGTCCCAGTGCGTTGTGGCCTTCATCCGTAGATGGGGATCCCCAGCACGCTGGTCAACAGTGGGATGCTATTGCGTCGGGGGCTCCCTCGGCTACCCCTGATACGGGGTATTTAAGTGTTCTTGATACCTTTGGGGCTGGAAGTTCGGTATGGCTACCGCCCTCTGGGGTAAGTTTAGGATCTATGTTTGATAGATTCTATCCAATTTCTGGGCACGGTCAAGAACATTTGGATGAAAATATAATATTAAGACTTGTAGATGCAGGTATTAATTTTAGTGGTACTACTACGTATCATTATGGAGCACCAATTAATACCTACAATAATCAAGGAGTTTTTAGAATTTTTTGGTCTCCCAAATCTAGTGCAAAACTTTTACAAAGTGATGTAAGCGGTTATGTGGAGGGGAAATTCCCTCATCCTGGGGTATTCTCAGGGGTAGTTGGACCTACTTATCAAATATTTTCCCAAGGGTATAACATGTCTGCGCCTGTTTCAGCGGTATTGCAGACAGATGGTGCTAACGTCAGCAGTCTCCATCCTGATTTATTAAAACTTAGTTATGATTACAGAGCAGATGCAGTAGCTACGGGTAATGATGTTCCCGACAGATTATGGACTTCAGGATTCTATTACTGTAAGGAGTTTGTGGAAGATAATCCTACTCAATGTATGCTAGATGAATCTGCGGCTGATACGTTTGCTAATTCAAAAAATGCTAGTTTGGGTAGTTCGGGGAGGCCAAAAAAAGTAACTTTATACCGATCTCGCTTGGACTCAATTGATAATAGAGGAGCCGAGGCTTATGCAGGAGATACAAGTGGAACTCACGGATTTAAATCTGCAAATATTTTTGACTTGGAAAGAGATAATTAATGGCTGAACAAATTTATAAGGATAGTGTTTATAGATTTTCTGATCCTGTTCGCTTTTTTAAAGCTAACGATCCCTATTACTTTGAGGTGGACAATATGCCACTCAAACAATTACAAGAAAATTGTTTATGGCTAAAAGATCAATTAAATAGCAATCTGGACGGTATTACGGATGTTCGACGCGGGGATATACAAGAACTTAAGCCGTATGTAAACGGGGTTGACAGGGTGGTGCGAGTAAAACCAGGGCGCTTTACAGCAAGAATAAATGATGTAGCTAATAAACAACCTCTCCAATTTATTAGGAATCTATGGGGGGGTCAGATGGAAAGTGGAGTGGGACAACATGATATTTGGGGGTTCCCTACAAATAATCCAGGAGAGTTTCCAGATCCTGAGCCCGCGCACCAACCTGAAAATTTTAACACTCTATTAATGACAGCTTTAGATAAATTTAAAAGTACTTTATCTCAAGATGCTCTAGCAATGACTGGTTTATCCGAAAGAGCCTTTACTTTTCCTGTTATGAGTCCTTCTCAGCCTATATGGCATCAAAATTATTGGTCGATGTGGGGAGTTGAACTGGGTGTAGGATTTCCAGATGGACAACAAACATACATGGGAGGTGGTGAAAACGTTCCCAATGAGGTATATATAGATCCTGCTATAGCTTCCGAGTATTCTTTATGGGCCAAAGTTACGGGCGCAGCCACTCAATGGAATTTTAATATTGAGCCTAATGAAGATCATGGAGCTTTAATGTCGGAATTACCTCTTCTAGAAACTCAATTTATGAAAGCATGGAGAGGTGTAACTAGATTATCAATAGTAGATGTTCCTCAAGAATTAAATATAACTGTTCCTCCTTTTAGTACTGATGATTTCAATTATATTGATGAAAATGGAGATGAAGTTGAAGTTGAAGGTATTCAAAGTCGCATTGATTTAGTATTTATTTATAGTAAACCAGTTGATGCTAGTGCTGTTTCCATTAATAGGGGAACTACTATTAGTACTATTACTGAAGCTACCTTAGGGATTGTGCGGGGGGCAGGTATAAAAATGTCATATCAGGAATATCCCGCTGCTAACGAGGCTCTAAAGCCTGACAAATGGAGTCTTGTTGATGGTGATAATAATCAACAAATTCTAGCTTCCCCTGCTGATCAAGCAAATGATAATTTAGGATTCACAGCAGCTTCTGGAAGTGATATAGAGTATGATATTCGAGGATCTTTTCCATCTCCTGATGATCTTTTAAATATAGCACCTCTTATTTCAGAAAGATTGGAGGATAACGCTTTTGAATTGATAGGTCAATCTATTCTTCCTGTGGCTTATATTTGGGTGCGTAGTGCTGGTACAGAGACAGGGGAGGGGGCTGTGATTCTTGGTAATTCGGATGTAGTTGATATACGACCTCTCTTTAGAACTGCGGAACTTTCATATAATGAAAGAGCAGGAATAGCAGCGGCTATGCCCCAGATATCTATTGCTAATCCTGTAACCTCTAAATATGAACTAGAGCACGAAGTAAATAGATTATATGATTATACGACAGATAGATTTGATAATCTTGTTGATGAGAATTTCTTTATTCCGTCTGAAAATATAACTACTTTGGCTACGGGGTATGTGATGGGTGGATGGAACTTCGGCCCAGAAGGGGCGTTATATGATTATTGGCAGCAGGAAAATCCCTCCAATCAAACAGAACAACAGATACGAAATCAAGTAAGAGACGTATACGGGTATGCTATGGGGGAAGCTACTATAATCCCCAATCTTCCCCAATGGGATGTTGCACAGTGGATCACTAATACTAGTAATGATATTACTAATGGGAGTTTATATCCTAATGATTATATAACAACTTATATTTCACAATCAACCCAGTCGGCGGGTGCGGGGGCTAACACCGCGATTCCCAATGATAGCAGTGTAATTGCAGGGTCTTTGCGTTCATATATAGGAGCAGAGAGAATACGTAATCAAGGTAGTGCTGGAGTAGGTAAATCGTCAAATTTTGGAGATGCTTGGAAAAATATTTCTAACTATTCCTTCCAATATGTCTCTAAAAACATTCCTTTCACATCTAGACCTGATTGGTTATATGATTATTCTGTTGATGTAAGATTTGTTAACTGTATAAATCAAACTACATATGGATTTCAAATAGTAGGGGAACACGATAATAGTTTAACTATTCCTGCTGGCACTGCGGGTTGGTGGGTAGAAAAACAAAAATTTGGGTTTACTATTTACGTAGCTATGATTAGCGCAGCCCCCAATGGGAATTATACAAGTACGGCAGCGATTCCTAGATTCCCCGCGCCTCATTATATAAATGCTGATAGTAATACTAAAATTAGTGACAGGGGAGGTTCTCAGTGCAGATTTGCATCTTTCTTAGTTCCCGTAGAGGATATTTTAAATGAGAATCCCTCCCCCATTATTAATTATTCTTCTGCTTATGCTCAGGGATATCACGGTAATCCAAGAATGGGAAAATGTACCCTTCCTACAGTCATGTGGACAATTACAGGAATTCCTAATACTCAATCTGACTTTCATTATACTCATTTAGGAATTAATGAGTCCATTGAATTACGAGGAGCCTAGAACTTAGGGTAAATGGCTGAAACGTTTGGATGTGGGCAGTTTATTCCTGGAGGGGGTCCTGGGAATGTAACGAGGGGTTCTTTAGGAGACAACGATGAGCCTGGAGGAGGGACTCAGCCTCCTCCTCCATTTGATACAGAAATTCCCCACCCACCTGATATTGATCCTAAATGTAAGTGCAGAATTGTTGGGGGTTTTTCAGAGAAAAAAACAAGTGAGTCAGCAGACGGGCTAGGATGGGACGTATGTATCACCACCACTTGGTTACAAAAATGTTTTGATATTACAGATGAAGCTAATGATCCAGGGCATATACCAGCATTTGGAGAGAGCCACCCAGCAACAGGACTTCCTGATGAGACCGACGCATATAATATAGATGTAGGGGATGAAATGCCTGGGGGGGATTGCCCTAATAGAGGTCCAGCTATGGGCTCCATCGGATCATGTTGTGAAGATAGTGAAGCCCTTCCTGGTTTACCAACACATATGGGGGGAGATGGAACCATCCCTTGTTGTCCACCCATAATTTGGCAGTTGTGTTGGACATGGCGTACTTTTCCTGGAGATAGTATACCCCCTGGGGGTGGTGGTGGGCCAGCGCCAGGTCCCTCAACGCCTAATCCTGCTAGTCCTGCTTCACCAGGGCCGAGCACGCCGATGGGGCACCAATGCAGATGTGTTATTGCAGAAGTTAGGATATCTTATGCTGATGAAAACACACAACAAATTACTGTTATACGAAAATGTAAAAAATATAAAAAAATTCAATTTGACGCGGAGGGAAATATGACATCACCTGATCCTTCTGCTGATAATAGTGAGAAGTGGCCTCAAGCTGAAGAAGATTTGGAAAATGCAGGAATAGATGTTCCTGAGATGAATGAGGGATGTAATTCTTCCGATCAGGCGGGGGGGAGTGCCGCTAACCCCGTATGTTGTAAGAAACAAGCGGGCACTGATTCTCCATCTCCTACTGGGGGAACAGGAGTTATTGATCGCTGCTGTCCTAATTATAGCTGGATAATTCCGAGGTTGCCTGGAGATATAGATGATCCTGGGCCTCCACCTCCCCCTGGTGGGGGTGGAGGTGATATAGTGGGACACCCATCGACGCCTCCCCCTGGTGGGGGTGTCGTTGGAGGAGCTTGGAGACGCCAGCCAGGGGGTGCTACGGGTGGTGGGGTTCAATGGGGACTTCCAGGTGGTGGTTTTGGTAGAATACAGCCTGGAGCAGGAGGGGGGGGTGCATCGACTGGGTGTGCATGTCGCATTAATAGTGATGGCCCATTTAGAACAAGTACTGTAGAGGGTTGTTGGAGAATTTATATAGATACATTTAATCAAAATTGCGTTAATCTTGCTGATGGAGACCCTGGCGATCATACAAATTATCAAGACACACTAGATCATATTAATGCTAATCCCAACACAATTCTAGAAAGTGCGGACGGAAATAGTAGTCGAGGAGAGAAATGTTTTACTAATTCTGCGGAGGATGAGTGTTGTAAGGGTCCTGCTTGCTGTTCAAAAGTTTTGGTAATATCCAAAGAATGGATATGTGAAGAAGGGGGAGACGCAGGGGCTGATCCTATAGTGAGCAGTGATTATACACCTATTCCAGGAGGTATACTACTTCCTCAAGGAGAGGGG
>Ga0114899_1000454_pt1 | contig 29213 bp, 40 predicted proteins | sample MalvireepMed_215_FD_83497 | JGI IMG/M metagenome (GOLD analysis project Ga0114899, IMG submission 83497) | Marine viral communities from the Global Malaspina Expedition - Malaspina viral metaG DeepMed_215 | ecosystem: Environmental > Aquatic > Marine > Oceanic | place: Mediterranean Sea...
ACCACCGGACTCTCCCCCATAACACCCCCGCCGTATGGTACCACCGGGGTACCCCCCAAGGCGAATCGGAAGTCGTCAAATCGTCGCATGCGGCGTCGTCAATCCGCAGATACCACGTTAGACGGCGCCGGAATTCGCCGGTCGTTGTTTGTGCCTAGTCGCGTCGTCAATTTCTTTTAGTAGACGGGCAGCGGCGGTTTTAGCTTCGGCGTTCGCGCCCACCTGGTGGATACACTACTAGTCGTAAATCCATGTAGGAAAGGCTTGCACTCTTTGACGGCACATGCTAGATTATCCAAACGTCTTACGGCGAAGGGCCGGACGACGGGCACATTAACAACCGAATAAGCGAAGCGGCAATAGTCGTTGTCTTCCAAGCAAATCAAATCTAATTGGAAGGATTAACGACAATGGTAGAACCAGTAAAAAACACCATAGCCATTGAAGCATTGGAGTTAGCAACCAAAGCGGGAATGGACGACGAACCCGTAGACCTGGAAGCGGTAGCGGAAGCGATGATAGCCGAAGCGGAAGCAACGTCTACCACGCCGGAAGAGCCCGACCAGGAGTCCGACCAAGAGTCCGAAGACGTGTCGATTGCGTACATCGAAGAACGGATCGACGCATTGATGGACAAAGGGCGCGCTAACTGGACGCAAGACGAACGGCGCGAATATCGCCGTCTTGACCAAGCAATGGAAGCCTACGAGACCGGCGAATCGGTCGAAGCGGTATCCAAAGCCGATGCGACGGGCTCAAGGGCAATGGGTGAGGATGCAATCACGGCGGCGAACATGGGAAAGTTTGCTTCCATGAAAGAGCGTCTAAACCTTGAGTACGGCGAAACCGACGCCTTCGCAAAAACCCTAGTCCGCACGACCAACACCGAAGCGCGCATCCAATATGGCATAGGTGGCGCCACCAGGTACGCCGTGGTTGTAGGCGATGATTACGACGGGCTCCGAAGCGGAACGCATTCCTACACTTGGAACCAGTCGGAACCGTCACTTACAATCGACCACCAAATTCGGAGACTTGTTGACCAAGTCTTGAGCCTTGAGCAAATCCGCACGTTAGTAATCGACGGTCTCAATATAAGGAAAGGAACCATCGAATTCACAATTCACCACGATGCGGACACAAGCGAGACCACCATAAGCAATCCTAGCTACTTCGCCAAAACCGGCAAAGGGAAAGGCGCGGTATTAGGCGCAAAGTCTCCCAATAAATGGTTCCCGGAAGGGAATATATCGTTAGATGCAAACTTCATCTACACCGGCGCGCATGGCACAACCATAATTCCCGCCGGAGTATGGAAGACGATAGCTTCCATGTTTGACTCCAAGCGGGATGCTTCCAAAAACTTTAGCGAAGAAAACCTAAACCGAAATGGTGCGGATTGGGGGGCACTAGCCAAAGTCCACTCGTCTTCGGAAAAGACACACACGCTACACCGGAAAGGGTACAAAAATCCCAAAGGGGCAAGCACCGGCGGGCGCGTAATCGAAGCCTTGTTAGAGGCCATGCCTCCGGAAGATGGGAAGCGGTTGGCCAAGCTTTTAATGGTCAAAAATGGCGCGCTATCCTTCGCCGAAGTATCGCCGGTATTCCGCAAATTGTGCGGATACGACGACGACGACGGCGAAGCAATCGACGGCGCAACCGCAACCGATAACAACGTAGACGGCAACGAATAATCGCGAACTAAGCAACCAGGAACACTAGGCAACGACTAAAAGTCGCTTCGCTTCGGTTGGAAGGGCTCCCAAATTTGGGAGCCCTTTGCTATTGGTTGGAACATCGCCCGGCCATGACGGATTTGGGCCGGCCAATTTTTTCAACCAAATTTTTCTCCCAACGACGTGCTGGATGTAAGTAGAAAAACACATACATCTAGCACGTCGAACCGATACTACATCGAACCTATCGAACCGAGGAATCATCATGACCATCTGCAATTATTGTGGCAAACCCATCTGTGATAAGAACCAACAGTTTCGGGCAATCTTGTCAACGGACTCCAACGATTGGCTTTACTACCACGATGCATGCTTCATAGTAGCAACGCCGCCAGAGCATAGAACGCGCGGCGGATACCGATAGTTCAATCATCCGCTCCCAAGCAACAAAGATTGTTGCTTGGGAGCGGGCCATTGAGCCCAGAGGAGAGTAAAAAATGTCTACAGAAGAATCCTTGGTCTTGGCTAAAGCCTCAGAAGAATCCTTGAAGCAGGAGTTGGCAACGCGATTCGGGCTAATGCAAAACAACGAATGGTTCAGAACGAACATATTCCAAGCGAACCCTACCCCTGAAAATCCGATGCTGCGCGTCATGCGATTGGTACAAATGATATCCGATGGTACGCATTCCTCAACAGATATTGTGCCGGCACGTATGCTTGGCCGTGCAATAGATATTGTTGCTTGGGCACGGATAAACCGTCTGTTCCTTCGCATGATTGATTCGGAACCTGAGCCCGCTAATCTATCGTTAGTCCACAACGACTCAAACGAGGACTGGATATCTGGGAGCGGGCTTCTGACCGAAGACGAAATCGACGCGCTAGAAAAGCTAGGGCTGAACGAACAATACGAAGTAGGCACTCACTTCGGAGCGATGGCAATCAAACGTATCGAATAGGGAAGGTTACAAATAGTTCCTTAGTCCATTTCAAGGCAACGGAAACGTTGCCTTGGCGTGGGCCAATGAGCCCAGAGAAGGAGAAGACTATGGATAAGGTAATCCGACTCACAGAGTGGCGTGTGAAACCCAGATTATATTTGTTAGACGATTTCATCAAGTCCCAGTGCTTTGATCTGCAAGGCAACCACATAATGCCAGAAGATGGTGGACTGCCGGACGAAGAGATTGACTCGCTTCGCTCTCTGGAAGTCGGTGACAAGGTACGCCTAGGCGACCCAAGCTGTACCGAGATATATGTCGAACGTCTGGACAACATAGAAGAATTCTTAAAGCGGGAGACGTCAATACCGCCAAGTGAAAATACGATGGCGCGCATGCTTCGCATCATTGACTTGGAATCTGAGCCCGTCGATACATCGTTAAACGATTTTCTCGAATCGAACGATGGTCTGACCGAAGAAGAAATCGACGCGCTGGAAAAGCTAGAACTGCACAGATACTACGCCATCGGCGTCCACTTTGGGTGGGTAGCCATCCAACGTATCAAATAATGCTGGCCGTCTAGCACATCGAACCGAGTGCTATATTCAGCGAGCTGAAAATCCGTGTAGGGAAGGCTTGACCACTATGACAGGCCATGCAAATATATGCACCCCGGACACGGGAAATCAAACTATATAAGGAGCAGACGAAATGGTTACGGCAACTCTGACTAAGTGCCCTAAGTGCACTGAAGTCTTCGAAGATAGGGCGCAAGCGGTCGCCCATCTGAAAGACAAGCACCTAAATACAATACAACCAGTAAAAAACGCCCCCACCGCACAGAAAGAGAAGCCTCTCCGCGCCTACTTCAGCGAGTACGGCCGGGAAGTCTTCGAAGATTGCAAGATAGTCTTCCACGCAGAGCGAAACCCGCTGTTGTTGACCGGGAAGACCGGCGTAGGCAAGAGTCTCATAACACGGGCTCTTGCAGCAGACCTCGGCCTCAACTACTCCGCCACCAATGCCCACCCAGAGATGGACATATCTCTCTGGGTTGGGCAATGGACTCCGGAAAACGACGACGGCATCATAATCCAATGGATTGATGGAGTGCTGACTCAGTTGGTCCGGTCGGGCGGTATGTTCTTGCTGGAAGAATTCACCCGCGCCCCACAGGAAGTCATGTCAAGGTTGTTCGGTCTGATGGACGACGGCTTCCGCTATTGGACGCTCCCAGAAGCCGGCGGCATCGACGTACCAGTTGCTGAAAACTTCTGGTTGGTCGGTACTGCCAATCCTACTGGCGGTGGCTACTACACCGCCAAGATTGACGAAGCTGCCAAGCGCCGCTTCGTAATCATGGACATCGACAAACCCCTGGCAGATGAAGTCCGTATGCTCGAAGACATATTCGAGAAGGGCGACTTCTGGATAGGCAAGTTGATGAAGTTTGCTACCGAGCTGCGCGAAGGCGTAAGCCATGAGTGCTACTTGAATACGGCAGACCTTCGCACCATGGCGAAGCTGATTAGCCATGGTATGCCGCCAATCAAGGCTGTTAAATTCGGCGTCGCGCCGAAGTATAACAAACCCGAAGGTATCCTAACTCTGGCGGAGGCTCATTTCTAAATCGAGTAGTTAGCGAACTCCCGTTTCAGCACCGAAGCTACGGTTTCGGTGCTGGCGCGGGCTAAACTAAATCTACAGCCCGAAGGAGGTATCAGTATGGCAGAGGCCATAACTACTGAACGCTTCGGCGGTATCAAAGAAGCGTTTCAGATACTGACCGACTGTCCAAGGGTCGAGGTCTACGCAGACCCCAACGGAGACAAAGTGTCCCGCGAAGGTGGCCGTGGCAGACCTGAATCTTGGCGCATCGGCATGAAGGTAGGCGACGGCCATTGGGCAGTGCTCCATGAGATGGGACACGTCATATTTGACAGCTTCGGTGGGGCAGAGAAACTCCTTGCCAAGTTCGAAGATAAACGTATCCATACTATATGGAACGCTGCCGAAGATGTACGCATCGAACGACTCGCACAGCGACACTTCGATAAACCCATATGGCGCCATCATAAGCAGGCTCTGATTGACCAAGCTGAGTCCGACGGCATGGAGTCGTTAGACAATCTTGTACACATGGTGCAGGGACTGTTGTACGACTTGCCGTTGCCGTTGGGTGGTACTGAGACCGAGCGTAAAGCTCTGGAGTATTTCAAAGAAGATTTGATTGCTTCAACCAGGTCGAAAGACTCAGCGGACACGGCGAAGGTTGCGATACGAATCGCACACTACATGGCCTGGTTGGACAAGGTGTCTGCGCCACCTAAACCACCGGAGCCAAGGACTCCGACAGACGAACCAGGCGACGGCGATGGCGACGATGGCGACGATGGCGACGACACCGAACCGGGCGACGGCCCATCGGGCGACCCAGATAGACCGGCCGATGTGGAGTCAGAGGATGTGCCTACCAGTTACACAGGTCAAGGGGTGAAAGACCACGACGACGACGCGGTGCCAGATGTACCGGACGACGATGTGCTTGACATCTTTATAAAAGATGCGCCGCCGTCACCAATCTACGACGAATCAAGCGAAGATGATTTGCTTGAGACGTTGGGCAAAGCGGCGAAGAGTATCCATACAAGCGAACGCCGCGCCGAAACTAGGGAAAATAAAAAGAAGGAAGAGGCGGAGCAGAAGCTGGCCAGCAAGGGCCATCGAATCGTCTACGGCTTCGATGAAGACGGCAAGTCTAAAGCTGACGAAGACGACCACGTAGTGCATATGCTGAAATGGGTTGCTGAAGACGTAGTCCTGAGCGACGCTTCCCGGTTTGTACTTGAGAACGCTGAATCCGCTGGGGCCGGCCGTAGCCGGTACACTGGCATGCCGTCGCGCAAAGCGTGGCGGTTGACATACGGCGACACTAAAATATTTCGGAAGCCGCCGAAGCACAAGGGCAAACTGGTCTGCCTGGTGGATATGTCCAGCTCTATGGGATGTGGTTGCGAACGGCATAAAGACAAATATAGAACAGTAGCCAACGCGTGGCTGGCGTGGCAAACGGTATCTGTACTCAGCAGTCGTTTCCCGGATATGGAAGTATTCGGGTTCACGTCCAGCGAAAGTAAGAACTACATCGTACCGTTCCCGTCACAGAAGCAACCGGATTGCCGCAGTAAACAGATGAGACGCGGGCATGAAATTGGCGGCGGCAACGCCGACTGCGCATCCTTGCTGTGGCTCGATGAATACCTCGGGTTGTTCAGTAACGGCAGCTCGGCAATCGTCATATCTGATGGTATGCCGGCTGGCCCCTTTCCTCTGCGGTGCGGATGTGCCACCCATACCAAAGAGGTAGCGAAGATGATGAACGACAAGGGCGTCAGCTACGCTAGCGTGTTGATTCGTACCGCAGATAGGGGTCTGTATCCAAATGAATTGACGACCACTATCAACGAAGTAAACGACATACGCAATCTGCAGGAGGTACTAGATTGGATAAACACCAAGTAGTCCTGTGGATTTCACGGCACGAACCAACGGACGACATGGTTACTTCGCTCAGGGAAATCCTGGGCGAAGTAACCATCGTGCTGCACAAGAAAGACATAGGTCGAGCGAAGAGTTTGTCTACCATCTTGGATGTGCATGAGCCAGACCGGGTGGTAGCCACGTTACCGATAGACATGCAGGAACTATTGACTGCAGAACTATTCAAGCGTGGCATGCAGCCGATGTTGCGGCCTGTCTACCATCACCGTCGTACCGCTGGAGAGTTTGTCTTTCGCGGCTACGAAGAGGTTCTGGAAATTCGGGTGCGTACCAGACCAGCATCAAAGGAGCTGCTATGACCTAACAGCAGTCGGCGCAGCGCCGGCCATCTAGGTTATCCAACGTAAGAACCAAATTAAAACTTAGGAAATTATGTCTACAAATAAAGGCTCGCGTCAGCCTGTTCGACGCACAATCGGGCAACTCATGGACGACCAACAATCGAATAACGATATCATGCCTCTGGTAGGCGGGAACAAAATCAACCGCCGCGTCCAAGCAACGCAGGACAAGCTGCTTACTGACTCGTTTACGCCATTAAAGCACATCGACAGCAAGTTAAAGTTCAAGCCCAGAGAAGGCGACCAACTCATAGCCCCAGAGACATGCCTTTACTGGTTGTCTCTGAATATCAGCAACCGCACGGTTACTGATGCTCGGGTAATGGAACTAGCTGAATACATGGTAGCAGATGACTGGCACAATACATTCAACCCGGTCATGTTCTACACCGGCGACAATGGCAAGACGTTCATCTTAGCCAACGGTCAGACCCGGATGTGGGCTGGGTGGCTCACTGGTTGTACGGTCGAACACACTATTCGAATCACCGACGACCCGAAAGTTCTGAACCACATCGACGACCATAAAGCTAGGAGCGTGGCAGACTTACTGTCTACGCATAAGTATGCCAACTACAATGTGCTTGCGTCAGCTACTGGCATCGTGCGGGCCTATCAAGAATACGACCCACCGTTCGCTGGCGCATCTACTCTGCACAATGCGCCGAAGTTCAACCGTGACCAGGTTCTGGAATACTGCCAGGAAAATCCAGAGTTCGTTGAGACAGTAGGCACCGCGCACCGTGTGCTGCCGTGGACGAAGCGCATGCTGCGGTCGCCCTCGCTGGCATGCTCGTTGTACTACCTAACGTGGGCAGCAGCCAGTGACAGATATAGCCACGCTAGGTTCTGGGACTTAGTGGAAACCGGCGCCGGCCTGGATACCAACCACCCGGTCCTGCGGTTACGCCACATCTTGACCCAGAATATGACCGCTGCCAAGCGGTACGACATCCTCACCGTAGCTGCCATGGTCGTCAAGGCATGGAACCTGCTGCGTGCTGGCCGGGTGCGTGGCCGCATCGCATGGGGAGCGCAGACGGAGCGGTTCCCTTCCATCACCTAAGTCCGTTTCTGCCCCGCGTGTCGGCGGGGCAGGCGCGGGCCTACGTGTCCGATAGCATCTGCCGAAGCTGGAGCAGGGGGCTCCCCCTGTCTTGAATATATGAGCATCCAGCTAGGCAGATAACTAAATCTGTAAAGGAGGTGTAAACCATGAACTATGTCTCGGATTGCTGTGGTGCCCATGCTGTTGCGGGAACCCTCAACACATGGACTTACTACGGTAATAGCACAGAAGATGCAACTGTCGTGACCTACGGCACATGTGCAAAGTGCAAAGGGCCTAGCCTATTCAGCGAAGGAGAGCAGGGAGAGTGATGTTGGAATTTGCCCGAACGCTTATGGGTAAGAAATTCTGCTCCGATGTAGCAGCCATACCATCAAGCATCGACCGATTGTGCCGGGCTGTCGAAAGGCTTGAATTACAGCTCATGGAACTTAACAGCCACGTTAAGCGCGGCGTGTCGATTGATGTAACCAGCATGCCTATCGTAAAACAATATGATGCCATGCCAACCCTATTGGCAAAAGGAGAAAATGATGGCGACAGAGATAACACCTTGGCGTAATACCATGTCACCGGCAGAGTTCGACGATGCCGTTGACGCAGCCAAAGCTAAGGCCAAGACATTCGTTGACATAGTGGAACAACAAGAACTGTTCACGATGATTGGCCCAAGCAAGCATCTGAACCATGAAGCATGGGAGACCATAGCCGCTGGCTATGGTCTGACTGCTGCGGTAGACAGTACGACCTACCACTGGAAGAAAGACAGCGAAGAAGACAAGGGTGATGAGCTGTTCATGGTCGAAGCCCACGCTGTTGTCTTAGACAGAGATGGCACCATCCGTGGCGGCGCCGTCGCATCATGCGGCAGAGATGAACCGAACTGGGCAACCAAGCCGATTCATCAAGTCGCGTCGATGGCTGGCACCAGGGCCTCTGCCAAAGCATTGCGGCTCATGTTGTCTTGGGTTGTGGAAATAGCGGGCTATGAACCAACGCCATCGGAAGAGATGGTTGACAAAAAAACCAGAGCCGAGCGCAGCAAGGCCGCCGCAACCCCTAGAAATACCAGGAATCGCGCTGAGAGCCCAAATGCGGGGTCTTCCCAACGGCAGGCGGCTCCAACGTCGGATGACCATGGCATATGCCCCATTCACAACGTACCTTGGCGGCAGAATACCAACGACCGAGGTACTTGGTTGTCCCATAAGGACGGCGTTGGGTGGTGCAACGAGACCGCAGTCCGACGTCAGATGGAAGAGCGGTCGGATTTACCAGAAGAGCCACCGTCCAATGAACAAGACGACGGCCTTCCTGAATTTACATCCGCCGTCATCAACGTCAACGGCGAGATAGTCCCAGATGACGAACCCGTAGACCTGGAAGGCGTCTTAGCTTTCCTTGGCATTAGCCAGCAAGAGTTGGAGAAGAATGTTCTGGCTATGCCATGGGTCGAGTTCATCAGGCTGGCAGGCGACCGTGCCCCCGAAGTTGCCATCGAACGGTACCGCAAGATACAGGAGGAAAGAGATGGTGACGTTTAAGCCAGAGTACCAGGGCAGACGCATCGGCCGCCGAAGCGTCCGCATGAAAACTGCCAAAGGTGTCAGCGAATGGGTTGATGCTGAAGAAGGTGGTACTAGGCTTTACTCTGTCGAAGGCTACGACGATGACTTCCCGTCGGTAACGACGGTCCTGCAGGTGTTGGACAAGCCATGGCTTGCGCCGTGGAAGACCAACCTCATGCTGGATAAACTCAGGTCGGAGTTCAACGGCAGATACACCAGACTGGCCGGGCTGGGGATTAGTCCCTGGCCCGGCGATCTTGGCAGAACGGGTCCACCCGTTCTGCCTTGGTTTGATTCTATGATAGCCAAGGCCAAGGCCAGACCCGACGAAGTGCGGGACGCTGCCGCAGAGTTCGGCACCTTGGCCCATGCCGCCATCGAACTACTCTGCAGGTTCGGGCATCGTACCGACATGCCAAACATGCAACGTGTCTTGGAAGCCTTCGAAGACTGGCGCGACTCTAGCGGATTGACCATCGAACTCAGCGAGGTTATGGTATGGCACCCCTCTGAATATTACGCCGGCGGCATCGACGCCGTTGCCCGTACAGAGGATGGGGAGTTGGTCGTAATCGACTTCAAGACTGGCGGGCTTTACGACGAAGCGGCCTACCAGCTTGCCGCTTATGCGGTAGCACTGGAAGAACTCACCGGAGAACCGGTGCGGCAGGCATGGGTGGTGCGCATACCACGCGACCAGCCCGAAGAAGGCAAGGCAGTATTTGAAACCAAACAACTGTACGACATTGAAGGAGCGTATGCCACATTTTATTGGGCATTACAGTTATGGAAATACGTGAAGAGCCTAGAGAAAGTCAGACCATGGCGGAAACCATTGACCCCAGCCATGGAAATATCTACATCAACCTAAGATATGCAGAGAAAGCAAAGCACCATGGGCAAGGGTTCGTCTACCACCCGAATATGCGCACCAGCAAGACCGGCAAAAGAATGCCAACCCCTGACGATATGTGGCAGCTTGAATGGTCTTCTGGAATACGCAAATCGAGCGGCCGACTCAGGTACTACAAGATAAACCTTAGAGGCACAAGACAACAGGCTCGGGACTTACTGGATATTATCGTCCAAGTACCATACAGAACATACGCCGAAGCATCTGCTGTCATCGAGCCGTTCATTGAATGGCTTAAAATACCACGCACGGGTTCAAAATCGCGGCATGCGAAGGGACTGATACCCAGCGTGCCTACTAACTATCAACTGCAGCACCGGGAACAAATAATACGTGACTACCACCGCATCAAATTATTAGATGCCATGGCAAATCTATGTAGAGAGATGGAAAATAATGAGTGTGAGGGCGATGGCGTGGGCGTGGGTGCAACAAATCTCAGGGCCTGAGAAGTTAGTGCTTATGGCACTGGCAGACCATGCTGACGAAGATGGCATCTGCTGGCCGGGCAACGCACACATAGCCCGCAAATGTAATCTAAGTCAGCGTAGTGTCCAGCGTCATATCAAGAACCTAATCGACAACGGATACATGACGGCACATCGGCGGTACAGAGACACCGGCGGGCAGACTTCCAACCGGTATGTCCTAAGCGTAGACGGGGTGACAAAGAGTCATGGGGGGGGTGACAGACTGTCGTGGGGGGATGACAGTGGTGTCACCCCTAGAACCATCATAGAACCATCAGTTGAATCAACTACTACTACTGTACCGGAGTGGATGGAAGTTTTAGATGAGATTGAAAAGCCAGACCCCGACACGGTTAAGCGGTTGTTGAAGTGGGCAGTCCCACATGACGACGCCGCGTTGCGTGAGACTGCCTACTCGTTGGCCGAGAAGTGGCCGATGTACAAGACCAAGCGCAATAATATATGGTCTACGTTTCAAGGCTGGGTTCGGGTTGCCGAACGTAGCGAAAAAAAGCGTGGGCCTATCCGCACGTATGGCACCAGGCTTAGACCCCAAGACAGCATAGCGATAGAGAAGGCTATCGCTGATGCTGGTCTGCATCCTGGCTCGCCCAAGGCCAGAGATATGAGGAGGAGGTTACAGGAAGATGGAGTCATTGAGTGAGTCATTGGCGCGTTTTCAAGAGTTAGTCCATTACTTGCCAGAAGAAGCAAGGTTTATTCCCGACGATGGCATATGCAGCGACTGTTCGTTGATTGTGCATAACAATCCTGCGGTCGAGAAGCTGCTCGCTATACGGGGGCTGAAATATTATGACGACAAACAGAACAAAGTCATAAACAAAGGCGTGCCGTATTGCCGATGCAACGTTGTCGCTGACGAAGAGAGGCGTACCAACGCCTCGCAGTATCTTTTAACCGTGCGCAGCGCAGGGTTGCCGTCGTCAGTAAAAGGCCCAACGCCACGCGAGTTCGTGGCCGGGACATTTGCGAACTTCACCAACCGCCAAGGCACAGAAGATGCACTGGAAATGGCCTTGGATTTTACAGTAGGCAACAGCCCTCCCGTCCTTGTCTTTGTAGGTCCGCCAGGCTCTGGCAAGACCCACCTGCTTGAAGCTATCGGGCGCCAGTTCCTAGACCAAGGACGGACAGTGCGCTATGAACTTGTGGCCCACCTGCTGCAGCGGTTGCGTAGCAGCTACAACATGAACGAAGAGTCCCGTGTCATGGAAGTCTGCTATGGAGCAGACGTACTGCTGCTCGACGACCTTGGCATGGAAAAGCCGAGCGATTGGGTGCGCGAGCAGATAACGTCATTGGTTGATGAGCGGTGGCGGAACAACAGACTGCTCGCTGTCGGCACCAACGAAAACCACACCACCATCGAAGAGCGGCTGGGGCCACGCATATCGTCCCGGTTATTCGACCGTTCCAGCGGTAAGTCACAAGTAACATACCTTGTGACCGGAGACTACAGAGCAATATGAAACCAGTTTTTGACAACGGTGTGTCGAAACTTTTTCACACGGATGCACGGTCACTTCCGCTGAAAGATAAGAGCGTGCATTGCATCATAACTAGCCCGCCTTATTACGGCATGCGGGCATATGACGTTGAGCCCGCTGTGTGGCATGGCGACCTGTTCCCCCATAACAAGCAATGCGAACACGAATGGGAGTACCGCGAACGCAGGCACCCCATGAGCCGTAGCAGCTATGGCTCGTCGTACCAGCCACAGGCACGGGGCGTAAACACAATGGATGAGCCCATCCATGATGGCAAGTGCATCAAGTGTGCTGCGTGGTGGGGAAGACTTGGCGAAGAAGAAACGGCCAATGAATACCTACAGAATCTGATGGAAGTCTTCATAGAAGCCAAGCGCGTCTTACGTGACGACGGCGTGATGTGGGTCAACATGGGGGACACCTACCGCAACGGTGGTGCGCTGGGCATACCTTGGCAGTTCGCCTTGGATATGATTAAGCCATACATGGGCATGTTGCTGCGCTCAGAAGTCATATGGTCTAAGTCCAATCCATTTCCAGAGAATCTGCACGGATGGCAATGGACTGAGGTTGATGGCAAGCGACATCTTACCCGTGGCTCGTGGCGCTGTACCGAGTCGCATGAGCCCGTGTTCCAGTTCGCCAAAAGCATGGGCTACTATGGTCAGAATCCTGGCTATAGACCCTCAGCGCCGAACCACCGTTCTGTGTGGGATATACCCGTCTACAACGCGCCCAACGCCCACTATGCCATGTTCCCTGAAGCACTACTGAATACCTGCATCCTGTCATCTACACCTGATGGTGGTGTCTGCGCGAAGTGCGGTGCGCCGTGGGCCTGGGGAGTAGAGCCCATACTACAGTGGCTGCGTACCTGCGAGTGCGAAACATGGGGCATAGACATAGGCCCAACCAAAGCCACGGTCCTTGACCCGTTCTGTGGTGGAGCCACAACTGTAGTGGTAGCCCAGAAGTTAGGGCGCGCTGGTATAGGCGTAGATTCCAGCGAGAAATACTTGAAGGATGCGGTGAAGCGCATGGAGGCTGTGCCATTTGCGATGTTCTCATGATAAGCATAACCATAGGCTCGCTGCCACCTGCAGAATACAGTCCGAACTCACGGGCGCATTGGGCCAAAAAGCGCAAAGCCCGGATCCTGGCTTACGATGAAGTCATCGTCTTAGTTAATGAGCAAGGATGGCATGGGCCTGCTATCGACCCTGCCTATGTCACTGTCTCTTGGGGCGTGAACGACAAGCGTCGCAGAGATACAGATAACTTCGTTGCCAGGACCAAGCCCTACATGGACGGGCTGGTGCATGCCGGTGTCCTGGTCGATGACTCTCGTCGCAACGTCATCTATCAATTCCAGTGGCATGAGGCAAAGCAGAAAGAAACTATCATTACGGTGAGGCCATGTCCAATAGAGTAATGCTGACACACAAAGCAGTAAAAGAAGAAGTAACTGTCTATTATCATCCGACGCTAAACCTGTGGACGCCAGATATAGGCCAGCCTGTCACCCTGCGTATCTACGGCAAGGCAGCCATACGTTCTGGAGAGGCTAGCTGGACTACAGATTTAGTAGATATAGAGGACGGCGAGCTTCCCTTCATGAAGCAAAAAGAGTTGCGGTCATTGATTGCCTCGGTAAGAATTGCACTAGGAGAAGCATTACCCAATATTAAAATCCGAGAGATTATCCAACATGTCGTCAACTACGCAAGATAAATGTATCCATCATTGGATTATCGACACCGCCGATGGGCCGTCTAGCAAGGGCGTATGTCAGTTATGCCATAAAACATCTGAGTTCTTAAACTCAATCTACCTGGGGAGCTTGGGCAATCCAGCAGCCTTCGATTATTGGCACAAAGATGTAGTCGGAAACAAGTGGAAAGTGGAATCATGACATGGATATACACACCGAACTCAGTCTCTTCACCGGGTACGCCGGGTTTACGCTCGGGCTCCGGCTCGCCGGCATCAATGCCCGCACCGTCTGCTACGTCGAACAAGACCCCTACTGTCAGTCCGTCATACAAACCCACATACGAAACGGGCACCTCGATGACGCCCCCATTTGGGACGACGTCCGAACCTTTAACGGACATCCTTGGCGCGGAACAGACCTCATTACCGCAGGGTTCCCCTGCCAACCACATAGTATGGCAGGGAAACGAAATCTCGACGACAACAGAAACCTCTGGCCCGACACACTCAGGGTCATTAGCGAAGTGGAGCCCAGATACGTCTTGTTGGAGAACGTACCAGGCATCAATGTGGGCGATGATGGACGGACAGCTTATGGGGGAACCGTGGTCGGGCAACTTTCCGAACTGGGGTACGATGCTGAATGGGGAACTTATTCCGCTCTCGAAGCCGGAGCCCCTCATCACCGAAGAAGGTGGTGGGTTTTGGGCTACGCCAACGGTGAACAACTCCAAGAATAATGCTGGTCCAAGTCAGATGGATAGGCACGGCCCTGCACTAGACGTACAGGTTGCACAGTATCCCACCCCAACTGTGAGTGAGGCTATCCATGGGCATGGTTATCAGATGAGTGGTGGTCGAGATTATCCAACCTTGACCGGCGATGTCGGTGCGGCCCCTGCAAGAGGTGGTTCCCGTTGGCCTACGCCTGCGAGGATGCTCCCCACGCCCACATCGGGCGGGGAGAGCGGAGGGCCGCACGGCCTCCGGGGTGGGAGTTCGGCCGGGGCAAAGCTGGTCGAGATATTCGGGGAGGAGGACGCCGTCGCCATGAGCTGTGGCTCCCTTTCGCCCGACTGGACCTCTTGGCTCATGGGTCTGCCCGTGGGCTGGACATCGCTGGAGCCGCTGCCCATAGAAGAATACGACCAGTGGTTCCAGATGCAACAGGACGGGACATGGTGGCTGGAGGAGCGGGGTCTGCCGAGGGTGGCAACCGGCATCAAAAACAGAGTAAGCCGCTTGAAGATGCTGGGTAATGGCATAGTCCCAGGAACAGCAGCTCTAGCAATCAAAGAACTATCCGCAAGGCTACTCTAAGAATATCCAGTAGAGTCCAGCGTTGCTATCGTACATGCGTTGCTCTTTCTTGCTACACAGCCGGCATGCGCGAACGCCCCATCCTTTACTGAATGACCACCAATGGCCTGTCAGACGACATAGTTTAAGCATCAGTCATTCTCGAGGACCTTCATCCCCAATGCTACCATCCCACCTACGGTGCCTGTGGCTATCTCTACCATGTTTGCGTATATAGCGTAGCCTGTTATCAGCGAGAGCATGAACAGGGCCATGAATATCTGTGGTCGAATCTTGCCTATCATCTAATAGCTACAGAAGCATCCAATGACATCTTCGTTAGATGTACCCAAGCGCAACTGTTCTCCTTTTCGCTCTCCTAGTTCGTACATCGGAACGGCTTAACCTTTAATTCAAACGAACACGGGGCGATGTTGTTATTAGGGATAATTTTGTGCTGCTCCGCTACTTCCAACGGAGTTCGACCATCCTTGTAGCGTACAATCGTGACCTTCCAGTGGGCTTCAAGGTCTTCAAGGAAACGGTAAAGGTCTTCATCTTCCCAACTGGTATCAGCGAACCACAGCGTGGTGTTCTCTGGCCCGTAGCGTTTCAGAATTCTATCAGCCGCTACCGCTGAAGCTGTTCCTCCTGACAAGCTCACTATATGTTTCATTTCATGACCCCTTGGATAACGATGGCGACCAATTCACCTATCGTAGCGGCGGCTATCAGGCCCACTATCATGAGCAGAATCTTTAGCTGACCCTTTACGTTTGCCACATCAATAGCCAGATGCCGGAAGTCATTCTCGATGAACCGCTCCAGCTTATCGCGCACCGATTCTCTAGGCACGACGCTTACCTGTTGGCTTCCATCCATGCTTCACGGCACGCAAGAGATTAGTCTGCCGCTTGGCCTTGGCCTTGGTTGTGCCCTTGGCTTTGGTCCCGTGCGGAGATGTGACCTTGTATTTGCCGCCCGATTTGCTGATGCGGTAGGGCATTAGGCGTAACGACGGCGCATGGGCCTAAGCCGTACTGGTCGCGCTAATGGGCTAGATGCGGCCCCGGCGCGGCGACGGCGTACAGGTCTGGCTGGTTCTGGTAGGGTGCGTCTACGCTTTCTGGGCAGGTTGTGCGGATTACCTGGCGGACCATGTCTGGGCATATTAAACCTCCGCTAACGTGAAACTTACTCGGTACTCTGGCGACCGGCCTTTCTCTAGTACCACTTCCTCTTCTACCAATGTGCCCGGCAGAAACACTACGTTTCTTGCAGTAGTGTTTTGTGCTATCCCTGCCTCGTCAACATATACATCATTTGTATATAAGATTAGGTCATTGGCTCCGGCGTTCCATTGACGCAACTGACCAAGGTCCCCCTTGGGCTTCCCACCTACAGCCCCATTCAGCAACTGCTGCCGTTCACCCAGATATACAGTCAGCGGCAACAGCTTAGATGGCGACGGCCGCAACTGCATCTTTACACGGAACGACAGTAGCTCTGGTGATGTAGTGCTAATAGAACTTCCAAACAGTTTGAACTTCAACTGCAATACTTTTCCACTTGTGCCGCCAGGGAATGACAGAGATTGTAGCGGACTAATGGTCGCTGTGCCTAAGTCACTCCACTGTGTAGCAGAGTCAATCTTGTATTGGATTGCGATTTGCCGCACGGATGGGCTGAGATTGGCCGATTCTATCTCTATCTCAGCGAACCGCTTAGATATGCGGGGCATGTTAGCATCAAACTTGACAGTGACCGCCTCGACGTCAGTGTCGTCGGTGTAGCTGTCGGTCTGGTCTAGCGTATCGAACGGCAAGAACTTCGGGACCTCATCTTCTCCGGCCTCTGTATACCCTACCCATACGCGCCGATGGTCAGACAGCGTGGTATCAACCATGAGCCCTACCCGGCTAGTCTTGATTGCGCCGTCACTTCCAAGCGTTGCAACATTGTGCCACCGGATGGCGGTCGTACCGTCGTCCATCGTGATTTCGTTGCCACGTAGTAGATACATGGTTGTTGCCGTGTCCCCATCTTGTAGCACCATGAATAGGTTGATGGGGTCGCCGTGCATGGCTAATATCTTGCCATGTAACGCCGTTTCTAGGGGTGCCGTTACCTTGAAGCTAATATCCTTTATCGCCAAGGTTTCGAAGTTGAAATCAAGTAAGCCGCCGTGCCCCAAGGGAACCAAGATGTGCCCATTCCACGAGTACATGTTGGCGAAGTTGCCTTCGTGGCCGAACTGCCTGAATAGCGGCGTCAGGTTTCGCACCTGAGCGTCAGCAGCATACGAGTACAGACCATCTGTCTTGGCAATAAGAAGTGTGTCTGTGTCGCCATCCACTATCAACCCGGTGATTGGCTGGTCGTCTTGACCTATGGTGACAGCAGTAGACCAGCTACCGGAGTTAGTGACGTTGGTACTGGAACGCACCACATGTGGTAGATACAGGTAAATCTTCTCACCGCCAGATGGGTCAGTAGCGTCCGTACCGTATCCTCTGACCACGGTCAAGTGCGGGTCTGAAGATGAGATGGCGGTGACAAGCATCCTCTCCCTGGAGCCAGGCTCGCCCATGATAACTATATCGTTGACAGCGATGGTGCTGGTCGGGTCGCCGCTCAGGGTAAGAGTGGTATCCGAATTGTCGTGGTCGCCGCTCAGGGTCAGTCCAGAGTAGGTTATATTGTGCCCACCCCAGACGACTTCATCGCCCGATGAGTTGCGGGCCTTAACGAAATACTTGAACTGCCCCTCGTTCTCGGTAGATAGCGTCCAGTTGGCGCCGGATGGCGTCTTGTAGATGAACGGGGTCGGAGAGTCCTCCAAGTCTGTGCTTGCGTTCCACCCCGGCGCAAGGACATCTGTGCCGTACTGCAAACCGTTCTTGTAGAATACAGCGGCGTTGTATGGTTCCGTCCCCAAGGTCCAGTTGTCGTCGCCGCCAGAATATACGTCCCTGCCGATGAACGCCCACAGTCTCGGCAAGTTGGTGGTCTCGCTTTGAGTGACCGCAAATCCGCTTGGCTGGTAGTGGTTGGGTGCAGAGTTGAGCGTAGTGGCACGCAACTCACGGCTCAGTTTTATCTTGCCGTATTCAGTGGCGTCAATCTTGGCAGATGAGGCCAAGGAGTTCGGGTTGAGCCTGTGTGTGATGCCGCCGATGCCCGCTTGCCAGTTCTCTTGGAACCATATGAGTTCTAGTTCCGGTGGGAATTCAGCTTGGGTCATCTCACCCATGCTCATGACGCGGGGGCTAATGGTCTGGCCGTCTTGGATACGCATACGCCGCTTGCCCCGACGGTCACGGGTCAGCATGAACCCACGCCTATTACGCGCGTTGGCATCTTCAATGGTGATGTCGTGAGTTGTGCCAGCAGAAGGCATCAGGACACTCCTGTATATGCACCATACCGCACGCGGTCGAAGCGGATGTATTTGCTCTCGCCGTCACGTTCCATATGCCATACGTGGTGGTTGCCTTCGGCTGAAGGCTTGGGCATCTTCATGCCAGACATGGTTGCCATGCGACTAGCATCAGATGACCAAATCTGTGAATTCGTTAGATACCTATCGCTCTGTTCTATTGCAGATGACGCTGCCATCATCCTGAACATGAACATGGCGGCATAAGAAATCAACATGCTGACATGTGGCTCGCCTATCTCCACTGCCCCTGTATCAGTAGTCGGCCGAGACAGCAGCCCTATGCCAATCAATCGCAGCCGGCGCCCAGTGACTGGGGCGGTCTCGGGCAAGATGGGGTAGTACGGCCCGTCAGGATTGGTGTCACTGTTCTGTTGCAGTACCTTGTACGGTCCATTCAGCATGGAGCTGGGCACGGTGTATTGGAACTGCGGCTCCACCGCCAGCCAACAAGCATCGAAGTATGCTGTCGTGCTGGTGTCTACCTCGCATATCACCTTGACCTGAGTAGCGGTGCTAGGCACGCTCACAGTCACGTCGAGCAACTCCCACTCACTTTGGCCGGCGTGGTAGTCCGAGTCTTCGAGGTTCGAGCCGTCCCAATCTAGCCGTATCCGCGCCTTGCTGGCCGTATCGCACCATACCCAGCACTTGAATGTGGCGGTCTTCTGGCTTATCGCATTGACATTAAGGGTAGGAGCCTGGGTCAACTGAGCGGTCGCGCTGCCTGATGCCTCTACCTTTGCAGAGTATGTCCCGTGCATGCGGTAAGTCGTATCGGTCGTGACGGTGGTGGGCGAGCCTACTTCAGTCCAACCAGTGAAGCCATCAGAGAATGTCTCAAAGTCGCTGTTACTAAGCACGTCGTCCACAACAAGGGTCTCATCGCTAATCGGTAAGTATATGAACGGGTAGAGTTCTTCGATGGCCCTGTTGATGGCGTTGTGCTTATCATTGGGGTGATAGCGGTGGAGTTCGTAGGTGATGCCAGTATCTACCGCCGAGTCAAATGCTTGTTCAACAACCAAGGTGGTCGTGCTGGGTGAGTAAGACCTTATGCGCCGGATAGCGCCTCCATTGGTCTGACCAGCACCGATGAGCGCGTACCACTCTTCAAATGCTCCGGGGTCTCCACCGCCGGGCAGGTTCTTCAGGTTGGCATCAACAATATCTGTCGTGCCTGTGGATGCGCTAGTGGTCGTCAGCGACTGGTAATCACCTATCGCCTCGGATAAACGTTGCCGTAGCGTCGCCCGTGTCGTTGCAGCCATTACGCAATATCATCCGTAATCTTAACGGTTGCCTGGGTGTCATTCGGGAATGTTTGAATCGTACCATCACTGTACGTGACTTCGAACTCGGCCTCGTATGTGTCGGCCGTATCGGTATCGGAAGCACTAAAAGAATACTGGACTTGGCCTTGTGTGGCATTGTTGATGGTTACTGAGCCCGCCGAAATCTTGGTCGTGCCCGCAGGATATACCCGCATGTGGAATTCAATCGCTGCGGCAGTCAAGTTGACAGGCAGTTCTTCAGCATCAAGCAGTTGGGCCTTCAGGATAGGCCGGGTATCATTCTGTTTTATCGAGAATGTTTGTACTGGCATTATGTTGTCTGCACATCTATAGACGTTCGGCCCGGAGAATCAAGTAGTATCTTGGTTGGACCTGCCACTGACGTACCATCAGGAGGAAAGATGGGCGTACTCAGTTGCATGAAGAAGAACGGCAGATAGAACCTATGTTTCGGTGGAAAATAGAGTTCGATGGGCTGACGCACCGCCTCGTTCATGCTCACCCCTGCCACGAAATCGGCTGGGAGCGCGATAGGAAAGGTCAGAGTATTGGTCACTAGGAAAAACATCAGGCCCTATCCATGGCCTTTCGAAGTTCGAACCGCCGTTCATGTCGCTCTAGCTTCTTCAAGAATGGGACGCACTCCATACAGTTCTTACGCCCACATGTGGGGCCATTACACAGATGACAGTAGCCGCGTTGCTTGCCGCTGCCAGGCCGTATCATACAGACACCGTTACAGTGCGGACAAGTGAACGTATCGAACTCTTCAACCTCGCCTGCTTCGCCAGTGATTATCCCGTATCCGCCTACTCTTCCCACAGGCACCCCACGCGCCAGTCAGTCGTAGCTGAGGCGTGTAACGCGGTAAACCCGATGCCATTATTGTCAGTGGCCGGCGTTATGATTTCACTACCGGGTGCCGCCACCCATCGGAACGTAGCACGGTGGTTAAGCGGAATCTCTAATAACTGGGTATTAGACGTGTATGTAGGCTCACTGGAGTGGTTCTCAAGGCAGGTACACTGTGAGGCACGGTCTGCAGGGTCTATAGCTGTAGGTGTTACAGCAGTCCCTGAGCCATCAGTAGTGATACGCTGTACGGTGTGTACCGTAACTAGGTCCGCCGGCGCACCAATGTTCCCGAACCACATCTCATAGACAGAGTTGCGATGTGCAGTTGATTGAGCAGCTAAACCTAATGCAGTAACTGCGCTAGTTGTAAGCGTTTGGCTACCCGAAGCTGAGTATCTAGCCATAGTTCCTCCTAGTATATAGACACCAGATGCACATTATAACGCTACTGCATCTGCAATCTGTTTACCTGCGTATCACTTCACCGTTATGGGCGTGTCTACAAGATTGTCGGTGATGACCCGTGCTTTCACGCTGCTATTAAAAACGGCACTGGCTGAGTTAATACCTGTACCGTCGCCAAACTGGTTGGTCGATTCAAACACGATGCAGCCAGCCTTGACATAGTCCCAGTCCCAGGCCCCAACCGAAGCGTCCACATTGTCGATCAGAATCTCGCCAATAGTCGCGCCGGTGTCGCCGTTGGTGTTGATGATGATGCGGTCAACGACGCTGTCCTCTGCCACATAACTGCCGCTTCCACGGTCACTATCAACCACAAGAGTGGAAATAGTCGAATCAATTTGGACGGCGTTGGTATGGCCGTCAACTTCACCCGCCAGGGTGATGCAACCCGTTTCGATGTTGGCAAAGTCCAACGTCGGGGCCGAACTATTTCTGATGGTAATCAATCCTACGTTCACTTGCGCGCCAGTAACGCCGCTGGTTCTGGAAACCTCAAATGACTTAGCAAGACCAGCCTTCCCCAGGGCTATATTCTTCAGATGCAGTCTATCAAGTCGTACCCCATCGGCCAGGTTTATCTGGAGCGTCTGGCTTCGCGTTGCCGGGTCGCTGTCATCAGGGGCGAGTCGCTGGCCGTTGGTGTTGGGGAGTGCATAGACTGCCCCCGCCTCAGGCCACGTCGGTACATCAGATGTGCCATGAATAACGAGAGCAAAAGCGGCACCGAACCCTCCAGCCACCACCAGGATAGACATAAGTGCGGCACGGCCTCCCCCTATCTTGAACGCCTTTGGGATCGGAATCCTGACAGCCGTCAACAGTTTCAGATACGGCAGTCCGATCTGAGGCATCCGCGCCGAAGGTATCGAGAATGTCTTAGGACCGAGCTTGAATATCACTGTTCTTTCTTCTTCCCTTCATCTGAGAATCTAGACGTAATCGCTGCCAGTCCAGCCCCCACCGGGGTGGCGAAAATTGCAAAAGCGACCAAGATTATGTCAAGGTGAGGGGCCACTTGCTCAGGATTGCTTGTCGCTTTCCAGATAATCGTGGTGCCTAAAATTACGAAAGCCGCCACGACTGGCCCCAGCATGAGCAGAGTCAGGAATTCCGTGCCAGAAAGCGTTGTAGTCGCTTTGATCCTTAATGATGCAATATCCTCACGCGCCAGCCGCAGCTCCTCGCGCATATCATCTATTTCAGTCACGGTCTATCCACCATTCCAGCGGGATGCGGGTGATTGGGAGGAACCGTCTACATGCTACGCACTGCCCTTCAGTGTTGCGGTTGGCCGGGTTGACCTGGGGGATGATCCGGCCATGCAGTCCCATGCGGCAGGCCATAGACCTGCCCAGCCGCCACGGTCCAATCACCAGCCAGGGTGCCATTGCCAGCGGCGTCCAGATTGCCAGCACACAACCGAGTAGAAGCATCAGAAGATACCGTCTCATTCCACGGACTACCTAGGATTGTCCGTTACTACGTTGTGCCGTTTGATTCCCGGTGTTACATATATTTTGCGACACTGAAGAGACTCCCTTTTATTAAAATTTCCCAGACCATGGAAACTTACCTAGGACGCCATTCGCAGGTTAAGGGTTTCGTAGGTTAACCTGCTGCCTGCAACTCCGTGTCATAGAGGTGGGCCACATCGAACTTGTCGATGATGGCGTAGCCGTTGTGGTAGATGTGGGCGATGCTGTCATTGGCATGCCACTCAGCGTTCAAATCACCAACATAACTCTTGGTAAATATCAGCGCATCGGGATGATTCCCCATGCGCTCGTCGCGGAGCCGCCATTCCTCCGTAGCGCGGCGGTAGCAGAGGCGGTTGTGGGTCTTCTCGCGCCTGGTGCCTTCGACTTCCTCGTGGCGGGGAGCAAGAAGGTCACGCCACATGGTCAGTGTCTCGCCGTTTATCTGGGCCATAGCCCGTAGATAAATACGTCCTTCCTCGTTGTCGGTTCCCAATACCTGTGCTTTACCCAGGTATTCTTTGAACCAGAACGTATAAGGATGGACCAGTCCACCGTACTGCTTGCCGTCTTTGACATACCCGTGGTGCGGGTGAGGCACCTTCGCGTCTGGGTCATCGGTCAGGTCACGGAATATAATTCTCATGTACCCGCCGTCGATACGGCAGAACCTATCCCAACTGAACTCGATGTTATGCACCCCTAGCGGAAGCTGCTCTTGGGGCCATATAGGTTGAGGCGATTGGACTTGTGTGTCCTCGTAGACTTCCTGGCTAGCCAGCATTGACCAGTTCCTTCTCAGGCTTCTTACCGTTCTTGTCTGGCTCCTTCACGCAAGTCTCGGTGATGGGTGGCATTGGCGGGAGCAAGCGAATCTCCCCAGTCTCCATGACCTGTATCCTGTCCATCGTGACGGAGCCACCGTTCATGTGGGCATCAGGGTTCTTCAGGCCACGGACGATGTTCTCGGCAAAAGCCTGCTTGATAGATACCTCGCCAATGTTGCGGCCCAGTTCCTTGATGGCCTCTCTGAGGTGCTTGTTCTCAACTTCTAATGCGAATTCTTCGCCTGTGTTAGCCATACTCCCTCCTTTCTGCCCTGAAGCGTTATAAAAATTCTAAGGCGTGGTTAATTTCCTAGCGCGCTAAGGTCAGTATCATTTAGCCCCAATGCCCGCAACTTAACGTCCAGTGCTCCCTTTGCTATTCGCCTTGCCTCGCGTATCGGGTTGAGTTGGAACTCTACCTCGTTACTCTCAGACAGGACTGCTACCATTCCTAATGATGGGGGTGTCTCTGATGTGACGTAAACATAGTCAGCCTCAACCCCACCTTCATTGCTCAAGCAGGACGCTTTTTCACTTATGTGCTGCGCCTCGGTGTAGGCCACATAGAGCAACGCACTGTCGGCCTTACGAAAGATGTAATAAACCATCAAACCTGCCTTACTTTAAATAAAGTATGCGGAAACTGTTCTGAGTACCAGAGCCTGTTTTTGTCCAAGTAAGCGTGACCCCATCAGAATTAAAGGACTTTACAATTGCTGTTTGGGCATCGTTACCTGAATTGCTGGAGATAGCAATAACATTTGCGCCAGTCACGAATCTAGGTGTGCCACTCATGCGAGTAAGCTCTAGTACGCCTTCATCTAAGGCTGAATCGGAAAACCCAACGGACACAGAATCATCATTATCGTCGTTAGCTGCCACAATTATGACTGCCGTAGGAGTAAAACTTGAACCTGTGTAAGCTACATCCCCACTAGCGGCGGCGGCGGCGCGGGTTCCGCTTGTGGAGTCAGATGAAAGTCCACCGCCAGCATCTTCCCATGCCACAGCCGCACCAGCACCGCCAGAGGTCAGCACCTGGCCGTCTGTGCCGTAGTTGGCACCAGCGATTCCTATCTCATTCTGGCTGGTGAACCTGAACCGTTCAGCCGCCGCCTCGCTATGGCCTGTGTAGAAGATGAGGTCAGTCGCGTTTACGGCACAGGTGAACGTGGCTTGGGCTACCGCCCTGATTCCAGCGGCTATGGCTATAGCGTCAGTCCCGCCAGCTTCCGCAGGAGCCTGGAAGTTTATGGAGCCGATAACGTCACAGGCATTGATGTTGGTGAGGGCCGTGGTGAGTAGCAGTTTACCTGTGCTGGTGGCCGCGTCAGCAGATGCACCCCTGATTTCCAACTGGTCGCATGAAAAGTCGTAAAGCATGTATGCGCCAGCCGCCGCACCAAAGAATTTCACATCGTGCCCGGCATCATCGACGCCCACCGTGATGGTGCCTTTAATCGTCAAGGCAGCACATGCAACAGTCATCAGGTCTGTGTCACAGGTGTGGCCGATGGTGGTGCCGTTAATGAGTACGCTGTCTATATCTAGGGAGCCGCCAGAGATCAAGCCTGTAGTGGTGATAGTGCTGGAACCTACGCAAATCGCTCCACCAGCAAGACCGCCCGTGGCCGTAAGAACACCTGTCACTCCCAGCGTCCCGCTCATGGTCACGCCTTCGGAGCAGTTAGTCGTTACGATGTCGATGATGCCTGCTTTACCAGAAGCATCGAAGCTAAGGGCAGAGGCGTTGTTGTCGATGAGGTCGATGTCAGTAGCGGCACCAGTTAGCGTGATGCAACCGCCGCTGATGGTTAGGTCGGTCACGGAGGGCGATGCAGTCCAAGCAGGGATGCAGGAACAACCCATATTCAGGATGGTGCCAGCCGCGCCCTTGCCCAGCTTCGACAACACCGTTGCCGACGAGGCGTAGGCTATGTCGCCGGTAGCCTGACATGCGAATATGTGGCCGTCACCGCAGGCCCCGATGTACTCGGCCTGGGTAAGCGTGCTGCACGGGTCTTTGTGCTTGAACTCGTTTGCCATTAGGCATACCCCACCGTAAGAGTGATGTTGCTCCCTGGTATGTCGGCATAGATGCCGGTCCCGAATCTAATCGGGAAACCCGAGAAGTCCAGAAAGGTCTGGGTATTGGCAGCGGCAACGCCACTTACAATGTCAGTGCCACCATCATCTGTACTGTCGTTGATTTGCCATGCTCCACCTGTAGCAACTACAGAGACAAGTATCCAATAGACATAACCGGGTCCAGCCTTAACCTGACCATCCGAAGTGAGAATGGTCGTATGTTCCGTATTAGGCATGTTTCTTCTCCCACTTCAAGTGCTTCTTGGTGCGGTCGTGGTGTCGCTTGTACACCTTCTTGATGCCTGCCGCGCCGCATTCGCAATCGAAGTATTCAGATGATGGTGGGTTAGCGATACCACTGGCGGCAGCCTGAATGAGCATCCGTTGGAAGTCTCTCTCTTCTTCTTTCTCGGCTCGTTCTCGTTCTTCACCGATAGTGGCATACTCCATGCGGTGCCGACCAGTCATATGTCTTTGCAGTTGATACTGTGAAGGTATGTATTGCTTAGGGCACGTCGCAAAACCAAGAGCGTCGTAATGTGCCCTATCTGGGTCATCAGGGTGCAACATACACTTGATGCTTCCCTTCTCAGGTTCAAACGGTAATTTCTCAGTCGTGAACGCCCGGCTGCCATCTTCTAAGGTCTTGGTCAGTTGCATCGCCAGCATGTTGCTATTGATGCGAGAGCGGTCGCCGGTCTGTGTATGGTACACATAGACATGTCCACCGAACTCCAACGAAGAGACGCCCATAGGCATGGGCACATCATCGTTACCAGTATGAAGAACCCGCCCTTCGGTTAGTCCTCCTGGTTCGTTGACTTCCTCTGCTTCAATCAGTAGTTCTTCTAGCGACTTTTCTGTCGTCATCTGCCTAGCTCCTTCATCAGTTGGCGTTGTTGCTCTTGGCGAAGGTCATGTTCGCCGATGATGTCCCGTGGTTGAATATCTGGTACCACTCTAGGGCCGAGCCTGACATTCTCAGCAATGTCCTTCAACTCGGCCACAGAATGGACTATCTCAATTCGACGGGTATCGGCATCCCATACCCCGCCAGGGATACGAAACGCCTCAGCGGTGAAGTTCTCTCTTGGGCCTAAGTCCTCACGGTATTCCGCCAGCTTGTCGTTGCGTATGACGTAGATGATTTGATACCTACGCCACCCGCTGCTGTCCGGCGGTTGGAGATTAACCTCCGCTAGTGCGAAGGCTGGCTCATCTCCTTGGACATCAACGGCCCCTGACATTAAGCCACTCATTAGGTCCATGCTGGAATGTACATCACTACTCCACTGTTGTCGGTAACAGTCAACCACTTGCTGATGGTAGCTGTGCTTACACCAGATGGAGCGACGTTGGATATGGTGACAGTGCCCGAAGCGTTTGCCGTCCATTGGGCACTGTCATTCAGTGTAATCGTGCCGTCCACGGTGACGCCATTTACGACGGTAAGGAAGGGGGCGACGTTGTTGAACCTTGCGGCTACAACGCCGTCCACCATCACCTCTAACCGTGAACTGCCACGGTCGTATCTAAAGCCTCTTCGTGTTGTCATATACCCTCAGCCGCAAGGCGGCACTTGATAAGGGTTAGTCTACCTAGACAGTCCAGTCGCGGTTGGCCTCGACCGTCAGATAGTCACATTCGATGATAGCCATCTGAGTAGTATTAGCGGCAGCGGCAAGGCATACAGCCACATTAGTAGTTGTCGAAGCCGCGCCCTCGACAGTCTTTTTCAGTACACCATCTATGTACCACTCAGCCGTGCCGTTAGACATTACTTCCAAACGAAGTACCTGCCACTCACCAGCTACTGCATCATCGCCTAAGTTAACGTCAGTGGTAGTGGTCGAGGCAGAAGCAGTCCCGCCGCTGTAAATGGCGTGCCAGTCCTCATCATCACTGAGTTCGTCACTCCAGTAAAACCCAACAAGGTCTGCTGGCATAGTAATGGTGGTGGATGATGCGTTTATCACGATGTCTTGCAGTTGCTCATCAGTCGAAAGGATGCTAGTTAGCCCAAAGAATATCTCTTTGGTGTCCAAGTCAGGGAGTTGGACTCTAGCCTCTAGCGTAATCGGCCCCATCAAAGCAAGGTCAAAACCAATCTGTGTGCCAATGAAGGCTGTGTCAGCATCGGTATCGGCACTGTTAATCGAAATAGCACCAGAGAGCGGCGCGGCCGAACTCGGCGCGAAACCAGCGTCACCATCCTCAATGCCTTCACCACCACCATAGAAATCTCCAAATGGATACGCGAACGCGGATGCAGGGTCAGCAGTCATTGCCAAGAAGGTCGCTACACTAAAGAAGTCATTGAATAGTCGGATTCTACCGTTACCTGATTGAGCCATTGTATTCACCTATTTGTTTGAGCTTTAGCTCTAAATTTCGTATCCGCTCCCTGTAGGGTGCGGTTGCCAGAAAGATGTTATCCCTAGGGACGGCGGCCAGATTCTCTAACCGCACATCCGCAGGTTGCCCATTCAGATTATGTACCACCCATCCTTTAGGTATGGGGCCATGGGCCTCAGACCAAACGGTGCGGCGGATATTCATTAGCTGGTCGGCGCGGTAGCGTCGGCGATGACCTCAAAGAGCCAGTTACCTGCGGAGCGTTCGCCGTAGGCATACTCGTCGTAGAGGTAAACCACTGTGGCCCCGCCACCGATGTCTTCCCGCCGAATCGTGGCGGTGCGTGGGGAACGACCTTGAACGAGAACGATGGCTTCCTGGGCGAACACGCCGCCTTTGGCGTCGCCGTCGCTGTCGATGGTCAGGTTGCCGTCTTCATAGATTTCACATCCGGCAATCTTGCCCCGGAGCCCTTCAGTGAAGACCCTCGCGGTGATGCCCGAGATGTCTGCCCGGTTCGTTGTATCGACAGCGGCAGTCAGCTCGTCCCAGATGTCTTTAAGGCTGAAGCCGTGGAAGACCGCCCGAAACGGAGGGTTCCCAGGTTCAGTGGTGTTGCTGCTGATTTGATAAACAGCAGCGGCGATGAAGCCGGAAGCTAAGGCGGAGTTAGCACTATTAAGCTGCGTGCTGGCACCATCAATGACTGCAAGGCCATCCTCATCCTTCTTCCGTTGGATGGAGTTCTGAGCAAGGCTGCCCAGTTGAGCGTAGGACTTCTTGTTGACGCGGGCCGCCACCCGGTCAGTGATGAGGGTTTGGATACCCACGACCGTCGGGGTGATGGCGAACGCGGTGTCGGACATCTGCTGTGGGTTGTCCAACCGCGTGGTTTCAGTGATTGCTTGAGCGGTAAGCTGGGCCATCGAGATTTCGCGCCAGCTTGTTCCAGTCCCTTCGTCCAGAGTTACTTTATCAACAAGGTTGGGCATGACCCCCTCTTGTTCACGCACCTGCCTGGCAGAAGCGACTACGGTATCAAGGCTGTCAGCCAGTGACTGGGTAATGGTATCGCCTGCGGCCATGATGTGGCCCTCCTAACTAGAGATTGGCTAGTAGGCGACGAGCCCGCAGATGGTCGTCCGGCGTGTTATGCCGCTCTGGATTCCTTGCATATGATGTAAGGAAGTCATCGTCTTGGACCCCAGCTCCGCTCGCGGCGACACCTGTGTCCATGTCGTAGACTCCAGCTTCTTCTAACTGCCGTTTGGCCGCTGCACGCTCTTGGTCGCGTATAGCACTAACTTCGTCTTGTGAGCGCGTCCGTTCAATCCGTCGGACTACCC
>Ga0114899_1000456_pt1 | contig 29179 bp, 36 predicted proteins | sample MalvireepMed_215_FD_83497 | JGI IMG/M metagenome (GOLD analysis project Ga0114899, IMG submission 83497) | Marine viral communities from the Global Malaspina Expedition - Malaspina viral metaG DeepMed_215 | ecosystem: Environmental > Aquatic > Marine > Oceanic | place: Mediterranean Sea...
ATTAAGAGGCGGTCGAAATTTATGTCAACAGCCCCGGACATTTCACTTCATAGTCTGACCGCAGACCTGCCGCGCGTGGGTGGCCGGAAATCCGAACTGGTTTATACCGCTTTGAAACGGGCGATTTTGTTCCGGCAGCTGGTCCCCGACCAGCAACTGTTGGAACAAGAACTGGCCGCTGTCTTCGGATGTAGCCAAGGCACGATCCGCGAAGCCCTCTTGCGCCTCGCCGATGACGGGCTGGTCCGACGATTGGGCTATCGCGGCACCCGGGTGACTGAGACCAGCCTCGAAGAAGCCGTTGAAATGGTGCGCGTTCGGCTCACCATCGAACGTGGCGTGGCCCGCAAGATCGCGGTCGCCGAGATGGGCCCCCATCGGGAACGGATGGACGCGCTTTTGGCCCGGATGGCGCAGGCCCATGCCCAAGACGACCTGTTTCTTGGTGCGGAACTTGACCGTGAATTCCACTGCGCGCTGGCATCGGCCGCTGAAATGGACCTGCTCCGCCCAGTCTTGCTGCGCTGCACGCTTCATATCCATCGTTTCACCCTCAGCAGCATCGAAGTACCCCGCCAATATTATCAAGAAGCCGGTGTCGATGCGGAACATCAAGCCCTGTTCGAGGCACTGACCTGCGGCGATCCCGACCGGGCTGAACGCGTGATTTCCGAGCATATCGCCCACGTCCTCGAACGCTGGGCGCCTTCGGTCTATGATGCGATCGGTCCATCTCTCTTTGCCTCCCTGCGCTAAGACTACCGGCTCTCAGCCGCCGCCGATGAAGTCCCGCCGCGTGCCTTAAGCACGAGCAGCAACATCACCAGCAATGTCACGAGGATCAACAGCGTCATCAGCGCATAAAGTGTCGGGCTCAGCCCCACCTGTTTATACTGCGCCCATAGATAGGTCTGCAGCGTATTGTGACGCCCCTGCACAATGGATGTACGGATCGTCTCATTGAACGAAAGGATCAGAGCAAAGGCCGCGGCGCCCCCCAATCCGGGTCGGATGTGCGGCAATTCGATGTTCCAGAACGCCTGAAAACGGTTCGATCCCAACAGGTAAGCGGCCTCAAGATAGGCGCCCTCAAAACTCGACATCACGGTCATGATGATCAACGTGGCAAAGGGCAGCGCCCAAAGCACCTGAACGGCAATCATGGTCAGCAGCGAAGGATCAATGTCTAATGTCTTGAAAAAGATCGCCGTGGCCACCCCCATGCTGACCCCCGGCACGAAGAGCGGCAGCAGCACCAGCGACAAGAGCAGCCGCGGCTTGCCCCATTCGCGGATCGCCTGCGCCACCGCCAGCGCCAGAAGCGGCGTGATCACCGCCACCGCCACCCCGATGATCAGGGTGTTGACCACCCCGCCCATCAACCTTGGGTCGTCCAGAATGGCGGTGTAGTTGGCGAACAGCCCGTTCGCCTCGGTATCTCGGAACGAATGAATCAGTGGCGGCAACAGCGGCGCGTAAAGAAACAGCAGCACTGCCCCTAAAAACAGCCACATTAAGACAAGCGCGCCACGCGACCGTTGTGTATTGCTTCTGTCCATCAGCCGCGCCCCATGATTTTACCCAAGAACAGCCTCAGGTCGAAGAAGTAGAACCACGCGGCCAAAAGCAGCAGCATCACGAGGATCGAAAATGTCGACATGGCGGCGGCCAGTGGATAGTTCACCACGTCCAGCGAGCTCATGATCGAATTGCCCAAAAGCTGGTATCCGGTCCCGCCCAGAATGGTAGAGACGGCAAATTCGCCAAAGGCACCGACGAACCCAAAGATCGCGGCGGCAAAGACACCGGGCAGCGACAGCGGCAAGGTGACCCGCAGAAAGGTGCGGAACCGGCCCTCGCCCAGCATCCAACTGGCCTCTTCGTGGCGCTTTTCACCCCCGCTGAGCGAAAGCCAGATCGGAAAGATCATGAAAGGCATATAGGCGGTGACGAGCCCGAGATAGACCGCGAAGGTGCTGAACAGCAGCCAGTCCATCGGCGCGTCGATCACCCCGGCCTGCATCAGCAAAGAGTTCACCACCCCGCTGCGGCTAAGGATATCTGACCACGAAAAGGTGCGGATGACGAAGTTCACCAGAAACGGCACCGAGAACAAAAACAATACCGTTCCGGTCAGCGATGCCCGCACTTTGCGGGTGATGATATAGGCCAGCGGATAGGCCAGCAGCAGCATCACCGCCGTCGCCGTCGTCGCCACCCAAAGACTGCGCAGGAACACATCGAAACGGACCCCGCCCAGAAAGGTTACATAGGACTTCAACGTCAGGTCCGGCACCATCGTCAGCCCGGTCTTGGACCAGAAGCTGACGATGATCATGATCACGATGGGGCCAAGGATCATCAGCGCCACGAGGGCGAGCGGAATGCCAAGGGCGAGTTTCCACAGCGTCTGGCTGTGTCGCGCAATATTCATGGTCGCGTCCTTTCGCAAAGCTCTGACATATCCCTGCCCCACCGACGCATTACGACGCCTTGAACCGCTGCCATTCTTCCTCATAGAGGTCGACATTGGTCGGCCAGCGGTTCTGCCAGGTGCCGCCAGTGGCGAAACGGTCCTGCACCCCACTGTCGATCGCGGCGATCTTCTCGGCCTCTTCGGTGGTGAAGGCATCGCTGTTGTCGCGGGCAAACTGCGGTGCGGTCGGGTTGGTCATATAGCCGCGCAGCCCGGTGATCTTGGCGCCGTACCATGGCCCCAGCATGAAGTTCAGCAAGGCATAGGCCGCCTCGGTCTGCTCGGCGCTGCGCTCGGGGTTGTTGACGATATAAGCCGCCATCGCCCACATCAGATAGCCTTCGCGTGGGGCAGCATAGCGGACATTGGCACCCTGCGAATTGGCCACGAAAACCATCGGCTCCCAGCAATCCATGACGTGCACCTCTTTGCTGACCAACAAGTTCACCGCCTGCTCAAAGCTCGACCAGATAACTCGGAACTGCCCCTCTTTCTTCTTCTCGATGAGGAAATCGATCACCGTCTTCAACTCGCCCTCGGACATGTCCGACGGGTCTTCGATCTCCGCAAGCCCATTGGCCTTGAGGTAGAGCGCGGTTTTCTGACCGGCTGTCGTATAGTTGTCCTCGATCGACACATAGCCGCGGAACTTGGGATCAAACAGCGCGCCGTAGCTGTCCAACTCCCCGGTTTCGTCGGGCAGATAGGCAAATGAATCCGCCTGAAGGACCGTTGGCACGCCGTAAAGCTCACCGTCGTAGCCAACGAAGTCAAAGCCGGGTGTGCCCTTAGCAAGATACTTGTCGATATAGGTATTGGTCTCGAGGTTAGGCAGCTTTGAGCGGTCGATCTTCTGGATCAGGTCCGCTTCCGCCAAGGGCTTTTGCATGCCGCCCACGATGTTGATGATGTCGAAGGTCTGCATGCCGCCCCCGGCAAGCAGCTGGTTAATGATCGCCGCTGGTGCGTTGCCAATCGAGACCATGTTGACGCTATGGCCCGTGGCATCGCTGAACCGGCTCCAGTCGCCCCCCGGATCGCCCACACCGATATCCGCAATGGTGATCTCATGCCCCGCTTGGGCGAAGGCCGGCAGGCCCGTTACAGAAAGTGCACCGAGCGCAGCACCGCTGCGCAAGAAAGCGCGACGGTCAAATCCGCCGAAAGTCGTGGTCTTATGTGTCATGTCATTCTCCCAGAAAATGTTGTGCTTCAGGTCTCGCTCGATCCCTAGTCGCTGTCTGCCTCAAGAACGATCAGGTCATCCGCCGCAATATGAATAGCGCGCTCATCGCCTACCCGATGATCACTCTGCGCGGCATGGATCGCCGTGAGGGACTGCCCGTTAGGCAGTTGCAGTTCGATATTGCTGTAAGACCCCCGGAACGAAACGCCGGTAACTTCTGCGCGTAGCGTCAACCCGTCACCTGCCGGTGCCCCCGCCGTCTCAGCAACGGGCCGGACCTGAATGGCCTCGCCCCGCACCGCCACCATGCCGCTGTCCGTGCGCCTCCCCCGGCGATCAATCATCAGGCTTTCCCCGGCGAGGGTCATGCGCACCTCTTCACCCTGCGCGTCCAGATCGGCCGAAAGCAGATTACAGCCCCTGAAAAAGCGGGCGACGAAAGGCGTGCGCGGGCGGTGGAAGATCTGTTCCGGCCGGTCGCATTGGACATAGCGCCCCTCGTTTAGCACTGCGACACGGTCGCTCATGGTCAGCGCTTCTTCTTGGTCGTGGGTGACATAAATGAATGTCGTGCCCGTGCGCTGCTGGATGCTGCGCAACTCGTCCTGCATCTCGCGGCGGATCTTTTCATCGAGGGCGGAGAGAGGTTCGTCCAGCAACAGAATTGCCGGGCGCGGCGCCAAAGCCCGCGCGATGGCTACGCGCTGCTGCTCGCCGCCCGAAAGCTGGTTCACGTTACGGCTCTCGTAGCCCTCCAGCCCCACCAGCGTCAAAAGTTCAGAAATTCGGCTGGCCGTCTCTTCACGACTTAGGTTTTCGCGGCGCAGCCCGTAGCCCACGTTTCCGGCGACGTCGAGATGCGGAAAGATCGCATACTGCTGGAACACCATGCCCAGATGCCGATCCCAAGGCGGCACCGACGTCATGTCGCGCCCGTCGATCACAATGCTGCCGCTGTCGGGGTATTCCAGCCCCGCGATCATCCGCAGCACAGTCGACTTACCCGAACCGCTGGGCCCCAGCATGGTAAAGAATTCGCCGCGTTCGACCGTCATCGAGAAGTCCCGCGCCGGCGTCGCTCTGCCAAAGCGTTTGTGAAGATGCTCGAGCTTTAGGATCGGGTCAGTCACCGTTCGGCTCCTCCAGCAAGGTTTTCACGGCGACCCCCCCTGCCCGCGCCATCATCTCAAGCGCCATCGAAGGCCGCATCTCCTTCTCCGCATCTTCAGCCGCCACCATTTCGGGCGTCATCGGCAGATGCATAAAGCCACAGTTCATTTGCGCGACACCCGTCTCAACAAGATGGAGGGTCGTATAAAGCATCTGGTTGCACAGGTGATTGCCGGCAGAATAGGAAATTGCCGCCGGAATCCCTTGGTCGCGACAAGCCGTGACAATGCGCCCGTTTGGCACCGTTGCATCATAGGCTGCAGGGCCGCCAGACACAGTCGCCTCATGTGCCAGCGTCAACCCGTCATTGTCGGGCACATCGAAGGACCGCCAATTGGTCCCCAAAGCCTCCAGCCGAATCCCGCAGGCCCCTGGCGCAATGCCAAAGCCCAGCCAGTGATCCGGCGCGTATTTCCCGATTGCATCCGTCAGAAAAGACATAAGTCCCTGCGTGCGTACCGGCACTTCAAGATGAACAACGCGGTGATGACCCCAATCCAGTCCCGCCACGCGTTTGGCCGTTTCAGAGGCAGGATTGTTGTCTGCCTTCGCCCAGGCGCCATAGCCGGCGACAATCACAGTCTTCTGTTCGTTCACACCGCGCTCCCCCTGTTGGTTGGTTAAGGAATGCTATGCGAACAAAAGCCATACCAACAAATCGTATTTACACATGAAGCTATGTGTGAATGTTATGGAGCCATGATTTACCGGGCAGTTTTGAGGCCTTAGGGGGACCGACATCATGCAATTTCGTCAGATCGAGGCGTTTCGTTTCGTCATGATCACCGGTACCATCACCGGCGCCGCCGAGATCATGGCTGTCTCGCAGCCCGCCGTCAGCCGCCTGATCGGAGACTTGGAAGCGGCCTTGGGCTTCCGCCTGTTCGATCGCGTCCGGGGCCGCTTGCTCCCGACCGAGGCCGCAGGCCGCTTCTTTCAGGGGGTCGAAAAGTTTCATGTCGGTCTCGATCAGCTTGACCGGATCGCCGAACAGATCAGGACCGACAAACCCGCCGACCTCAAGGTCTGCGCCACCCCTGCCCTATCCACCCATTTCTTTCCGCCCGCCGTTCGCCAGTTTCAAACGCTCTACCCGTCAGTCGATCTGGTCATCGACAGTTTTTCCTCTTCCGAAATCGTAAACCGATTGCGCAGCCATCTGACCCATCTCGCGGTGACACTGGCCTTCCCCGAAACGCCGGGCGTCGTACAAGAGCCACTGGTCACTACCTCTCATGTCTGCGCTGTCCATGAGAGCCACCCATTGGCGAAAAAGGAGGTCGTCACGCCTCAGGATTTCCGTGGGGAACGGGTGCTGAGGATTCTGCCCAGTGGGCTAACCAACTGGAACCTTGTCGCTAAAGCGCTGACGGATGCGGGGGTGGATTACGCCCAAAGCATCGGCATCCAGACGTCGCACACGGGCTACAGTCTGATTGCTGAAAACCTAGCGATTGGTCTGATCGAACCTTTCGCGGCAAGTGCGTGGCGGAACAATGGGGTGGTGGTGCGGCCCTTCCACCCGGAAGTCACTTTCGACTACGTGATTGCCTATTCAGTGATCCAACAGCGCACCGAGCCGTTAAAGGCTTTCGCCAAGATTATCCGCGACATCGCATCGGCCTGAACCTATGGCTGGCCTAAAAGCGGCCGCTGCCCGACGGTGGTTCCCCGCGGTGGCGGGGAACCGCCTCTTCAATCTTTCGCGTCGAGGGCGGCTAAGAAAGCCTCAATGCCTTGCTGAAGCCGCGCCTTTGGTATGGCCGAGAAGTCGCGCTCCAACCGCAACTCGACCTTCTTCCCATCCAAAGCGGTCACCCGGGCCTCACCCTCCGGCCGGCCCATTCTGAGCGAGGTTTTCGAAACCGATTTCCCTCCCTTTGATCCTGTCTTTTTTTCCACAGACAGCGCATTTCGGAGCACCCCCAACTCGGCATCCTTGTCTCGGTCAGGAAGCCCGTCCAGTTGTTCTACAATACGTCGGGCAGCGTCGGGCCGTCCCTCAACCAGCTTATAGAGGTCCAGCCCCAAAGCACGGGGGATTGCTTCGGGATAGCGCACAGCCCCTTCAAGTGCCGCCAATACCCATGCGGGTGTTGTCACGTTAACTCGCCGACTTTTCAAGTTGGCATGCCGATCGTTGATCAAGGGGCAATTGCCGCGGATTTCCACGCCTCGAAAGCTTCGAGCCGATGGTAGCGGATGGTGTGAGCGGACCGACGGCGGGCTGGGACAGAGAAATGATTGCGGGTTGCGGACTGCATAGAGACGAACCGCTGCAGTCCGCCCGGTGATCGGAAGCCCTGCATTACTCGCTCTCGTTTTCGGAAAGGCAAATGGCTGTTCTCAGCACGGTTATTGAGCCCCTTATGTGACCAATGATCAAGGCCGGGAGTCACCTCACGTTTGGCGGCACCATAGGAGCGCAGTTTGTCCGTAATGATCCTTTTGGGCACGAAGCCCCACCGTTTTATCAGCTTGAGCAAAAGCCGCTTTGCGACGCGCTTGTCTCGTCTCGATTGAAGGATTTCCTCAAGAACGACGCCGTGTTGATCAACCGCGCGCCACAGCTAGTATGACCGGCCCGCGATCTTCACAACGACTTCGTCCAGATGCCAGACATCGCCAGGGCGCGGCTGCCGTCGCCGTAGAACGTGGGCGATCAGGGGGCCGAACTTGACGGTCCAGCGTCGGATCGTTTCATACGAAACGTCCACGCCACGTTCCAGCATCAGCTCCTCGACCTCGCGCAGGCTCAAGTTGAATCGGACGTAGAGCCAGACAACATGAGCAATGATCTGGGGCGGAAACCGGTGGCGCTTGTAGTTGATTTTCAATGTCTGCATCGATGCCGCCTACGCCCAGATCCAATGAACCAGCAACCTCACGCCCGTTAACGTGACAACACCCAACACCGGTCACGTGATCGATAAAGCCGTTCAGACGGATACCCGTAAAATCTTCACGCCAACAGCGGCAAACTTCTTGATCGTGTCGGCGGGCCATACCACGTCAATCTCTGACGCGATCTGCTGGACCTGCCCGAGGATCACCCAACCGCTACTACCTTCACCAAGCTGAAAAATAGTGAAAAGACGGAAAAGATGGAGGCGCTGTTTAGCGATTCCGAAATGCGCAAGGCGCACAGCATCACCGAAGCTCAAGCCAAGCGCATCGACACGTGGTTTCCCGAAGGCATGGTGTAAACAAGAGGCGGGGCGCTGACAGGCGTCCTGCCCTACCCAATCCTTGTGGTGAGGATCAACTGGCTTCGCTGCAGCGGAGCCATTTTTGCTATTGAAGGACATCCGATCCAAGATTCCGCAGGATCCAATCTTGCGAGATTGACCTGAAAAGACGGGGACCAGCCCCCTGCCCGTTCAAGCCCGGCGCTATTCGCGCGGAATCGCTATCGCGAAATACCATTCCGATGTGGAACAATTGCGGCATTGGTCTTTTGACCGATTCAGGTGGGCCACCAAACCCGATCGCCAGACAAGCCAATGATGCCCTTCCGATGAGTTTACAGTTGTAAACTTTGACCGTATTAGCAGATAGTTCCTAGTGTCTCATCTTGCGCATTACGACGTGTTAGACACTAAATATAAGAAAATCGTTGACTTAGAGAGGTGAATCACACCTTTTATCCCCAAGTGGCGCGAAAAGAGCCACATTGAGCAAATTGGGGCAACCAGATGATTCCCGCGACACTGAGTATAACAGACCGACCATCAGAGTTAGCAACGGATATTTCCGAGCGGCTAAACCGTGCCATCCGCGAACATTTACTCTCTGCATTCGCGCCCGACAACACAAAATCACTGCGCCCCTTCTCGGCCCCAGAGGCCGCAGAATTGCTCGGCGTGTCCGGCCAGTTCATGCGTAAAGTCCACGGCGAAGGCACGGTCCCGGAGCCAAAAGACGTTCGCGCTGGCCGCCGCTACTACAGTGCCCATGAACTGTGGGAAGCCCGCCAAATCCTTGAGATTGCGTCTCGAACAAAGGGCAGATACGTCCCTGGACGCAAAGAAGGCGAGCGATTGCAAGTCTGGCAGTTGATGAACTTCAAAGGCGGCAGCAGCAAAAGTACATCGACAATTCACCTGGCCCACTATTTCGCACTTCATGGCTACAGGGTGCTTGTTGTTGACCTGGACCCACAAGGGTCGCTAACCTCAATGTGCGGCATCAACCCAGAGATTGAGTTTGATGGCCTCACCGTTTATGACGCCATCCGATACGATGATCCGGTGCCGTTTTCTGAAGTCATCATGCCCACATATTTTCCGGGACTGTCGCTTGCTCCGGCACGCCTGCTACTGTCCGAATTCGAGACTGAATCAGCGGTAAACTCAAATCCTGACCAGCCCTTCTTCCTGCGCATTCGCAATGCATTGGCCCAGGTTGAAGACCAGTATGACATTGTCTTGATGGACAGCCCCCCACAGCTGGGCTTCCTGACGATCTCCGGCATGGCCGCAGCGACATCCCTTATCGTTCCTCTCACGCCCTCAATGCTCGATGTGTCATCCACTGCGCAATTTCTCGAGCTTGCCGGTGCCTATATGGGCGTCATTGAGGATGCAGGAGCCGCGCTCCAATATGATCACTTCAAATTCCTCATCACACGCGACGAGCCAACAGACATGCCGTCACAACAATTGACCTCGTTCATGCGCGCTCTCTTTATGGATCGCGTCATGGCGGCCACGGCGCTCAAGAGCACCGCAATCAGTGATGCCACGATGCTCAAACAATCAATCTACGAAGTTGTCCGCTCTGAGATGACACGGGCGACCTATGACCGGGCCAAACAATCGATGGATGCTGTTGGCAGCGAAGTTGAAGCAATGATTCACCAAGCATGGGGGCGTAGCTGATGGCACGTAAATCACTTCAGGATTTAAGCGGAATTGCCAAAACAATTGCCAATTCCAGCCCGCAACCCAAAGATCGAACCACAAAGACCACAGCACCCGCCTTGGGCGCATTGCAAGGGTCGCTGTCAGCCATTCGCGAATTGGATCCGTCACTCATCGTCGATTGGGGCCCCAAGGACCGCCTAGACGGGTTTACAGCTGTAAACTCCGAAGATGATGGCGACGGCTATGAAACCCTCAAATCCAGCATCAAGGACGGCGGCCAACAAGTTCCAATCTTGGTGCGAAGGGCAGGGACCGAGGGCCTATTTGAAATCATCTACGGGCGCCGAAGATTGCGCGCCTGCCGAGACCTTGGGCTGAAAGTCCGCGCCAACGTTCAAGATCTCGATGACGCCACAGCCCTTCTCGCCAAAGGCCTTGAGAATGCCGCACGTCGCAACCTGTCGTTTTATGAAAAGGCTCGGTTTGCAGCCGTCATTCAAGCGGCAGGTCACAACACCAAAACTGTTCGGCAGGTTCTGAGCCTGTCCGCGTCAGGGCTTTCTCACCTGACCAAGGTTACGGACAATATCCCGGACCATGTCGGCGATCAAATTGGAGCCGCTCCAAAGTCGGGCCGCCCAAAGTGGACCGCCTTGGCCGAAGCCTTCGCATCCAAGAAGGTCAATGCATCATCATCCTTCGCAATCCTGTCAAAGTTGAGTGATGAGCTGTCGTCAGATGACCGCCTTGAGCAGCTTATGAGAGAGATTACGCGTCGTGGAGCGCGTCCAAGCGAGGGCAGGGAGGCAACACCGGTCCCAGGCGTCACCATCAAATCGGGACGCGCAACAATCGGGATGTCTATCAAAAGGGCAGGGGAGAACGCAGCTTTTGCTGAGTGGCTCGACCGTGAGCTCGAGGACATCATCAAGAAATCCTACCAGGAGTTTACAGCTGTAAACCCTGCGGATGACACCAGAGGTTAGAGCAACAAAGGAGGACGTAAGCAAAGAGAAACCCCCGAAACCGAAGCTTCGAGGGCTGTAACGCATTTCTACGCTTCTCAGATTAGACACCTGAAACGTAGCAGTCACCGAATCGCTAAGCAATAAAAAACGCCCTTGGGTGAACGGGAAATCTTTGCCTGCAGGCCAATTATGAGAACAATTCAAGGAATGGCTCCTGCTGGAGCACGCTCGTCGCGCAAAGCGACGGGGCAGGGAGGTATTGCCAAAAACAAATGGCAACTCCTCAAAACAATCGAAGACATCCGGGAACCCCTCGGCTTGAAAGGCACGTCCATCTCTCTTCTGAGAGCGATGATCTCGTTCCTACGTGTAGATCAGGTTGATGCCACGCGCGACGAGGGGCATATTTGCTTTGCGTCAAATGCCTCCCTCGCAAAACGCGCTCATGTCAGCATCCAGACCGTTGAGCGCCACATTGCGAAACTGGTGTCCTTGGGCCTGCTGACGCGGCGATCGAGCGGTAATGGCAAACGGTGGGCACGCCGAGATCGCCAAGGCAGCATTGTCCTTGCAACAGGCCTGTCACTCTTGCCACTCGCAGAGCGTTATCCTGAGTTCATGCGCATGGCGCAAGACCACCAGGATCAGCAAAACGAGCTGGGACGGCTCAGAGACATGTGCTCGGCAGCCCTGAGCAACCTCAAAGCACATCTCATGCCCGCCAATTGGGGCGAGAGCCTCCTATCAAAGGCACGCAACCTTTTGAGACGCCAACCAGATAAGCAAGCTTTGAGCGATCTTCTTTCTGAAATCACTGCGGAAATCTCGAAAATAACCTGTGCAGAAACAGATAAATTGAAGACCACTGACCCCGAAATTGAGGGGCATAAAGAGACTTCCAAGACTCAGTATGTTAAAGAAGAAACTTCTTTTCAGATTGAAGTAGGCCAAGAAGAGATGGAGCGGGCCTATCCAAGGCTCTGCGCAGAACTCAGATTTGCTAAGAACCAGGAGCAGTGCCATCGCTTATTGGACGATATAGCCGGATATCTCAACCTCGGGAACATTTGGTTTTCAATCAAGGACTTTGGTCCAGCGCTTAGTTTTATGATCTTAGGGTACCTCTTGGAGCGCACTGAGACGATCAGTAATCACCGCGGCTATGCCTTCAAGATAGCGCAGGATATTTCGAACAAGAGCCTCGATTGGCGTACACTGCTGAAGAAACCAAGGTTAAGTTAGGGCCTCTCTGAAAACACACGAATGTCGGCGTTGTAAGCACTGAAAATAGCGAACAGTTAAAGCGCGCACTCAATACCATTCTGAAGCCCATATGCATGACATCGTCAGAAAGACTGGAATTACTCGTTTATTTTCTGAGCAGTAAAGATTGACCTTTTGGTGAATATAAGGAAATTGGAGTTAACCTTACTGGACAGTAAATATGAGCGAACTAGTGCAGATGTTCAAGCAGACGTTGCGCGGATCGGTGATCCGGCGCGGTCGGGGCTCGATCAGACTTGACCGCATCTCGCTACGGGGTGGGCTGACGAGTCGATCTGCGGAGTGCATTTGGGCCAGCGGCCATCGCCGCGCGAACAGGCCGGATACACGGCAGCCCTGCAGGAACATTTCGGGTCAGTGACGCGTTTCGGTATCGGGCCACCTTGTTAGATCAACGAAACAGGAAGAGCATTCCGATGCAGGGAACACGCCAGACCACACTTGCCGCGCTGCTTGTAACCATGGCTGCGCCCGTCGCGGCGGCGCCAGGCCATGGCGAGACAGAGGTGACCTTCACGCGTGGCAATCGCAACACCGATTTCGCGCCGGCCTACGACGCCCAGTTCCGCGCCAAATTGGTCGAAGGCAGCGCCGAGACCTCGACCGAACTTCTGGCCGGCGGGCTGGTCCACCCCTGGGGCATCGACCAGCTGCCCGACGACTCCTTCCTGGTGACAGAGCGGCCCGGCCGCCTGCGCCACGTCACCGCCAACGGCACCGTGCACGCTCCCATCGAAGGCGTGCCCGAGGTCTACAATGAGGCGCCCGAAACCGGCTGGGCCACGCAGGCCGGGCTGCTGGACGTGAAGGCCGGGCCGGAATTTGCCACTGATCGCATGGTCTACTTCACCTATTCCAAGCCCATGGGCGACGGCATGTCCGCCACAGCGGCAGCGCGCGGCCGGCTGTCCGATGACATGACCCAATTGACAGAAGTCGAAGACATCTGGGTCCAATCGCCGCCCTCAGACGCAGCGATGCATTACGGCTCGCGTCTGGTCTTCCGTGGCGACGGCACTGTGTTCATCACCACGGGGGAGCGCTTCACCGAGAAGTATCGCGAATACGCACAGGATCTCGCTCGGACCTACGGCAAGGTAATCCGCGTGAACCTCGACGGCTCGATCCCCGAGGATAATCCTTTCGTTGGCCGCGAGGGCGACGACGCGATCTGGTCGCTGGGCCACCGCAACATGCAGGGCGCCGATCTGGCCCCCGATGGCAGCCTTTTCGTGCTCGAGCACGGGCCTGCCGGGGGCGACGTGCTGGATGACGGCTCAATCGTGTTCCTGACGGATTTCGAGAACGGCTCGGTCATGCACGTCACGGCGAAGGACTGAGCTTTTTGAGAGGAAACTAAAGGTGGCGCAGTTTCTGCGGCGCTGCCACTCCTCTGCCACGCGAGGCTCGGGCTCCTATAGCGTCGACTGGTGTGCGTCTATCGCGTCCTCCAGGTGGTTAGGCGCAGGACATTGAATGTTACCCTCAGTTTCGCCCCTGTATCCCGGCGCCGCGGAGAACGGCAGAAAGGCCCGGCGCGCGCACCGCAGGCGTTGATCATGCTGGGCGCGCATCAATGTCTGCTTCGGGAAACTTGCGGAGCAGCACGTGGGTGTAGCGCGAACAGCAGGTTCGGGCCGTCCTTGACTGCGGCGAGACGACCGCACAGGGGTCAGGAATCGATATCTGCTGCGCGGGGGCATCGGCGGCGGCGATGCGCAGGAGGACCGGAATATGCGCGTCCGCTGCACGTCGCCGTCGGCACGACGACCCGTCGGCTACCAGCACAACCGGCGGAACCAGTTTCGCTGCCGAGCGTTCCTTGAGCATGGAATTGAATTGCGAACGTCACGGTGCCGGACCACCATTGCTCCTGGTTCACGGGCTGGGTGGAAGCGTCCGGTCCTGGGACGGCATCCTGCCGATGCTTGCTCGCGGACGCGAGGTCATATTGGTCGATCTGCCTGGGCACGGGGGGTCTCCGGCGCTTCTGGGGCGCCAGACGATCGCCGCCCATGCGGACGCGCTCGAATACTTCATCGACCGGAACGGGCTCGCCGACGTCGATACCGTCGGCAGTTCTGTCGGCGCGCGGCTGGTGCTGGAACTGGCACGGCGCGGCATCGGTGGCCACACGGTCGCTTATGATCCGGGCGGTTTCTGGCGCGGCTGGGAGACGGCGTGGTTCCGCTCCACGCTTGCCGCCTCGGTCCGGCTGGTGCGCCTCCTGCGGCGGCGCATTCCGGCGCTCTCGCACAGCCGCGTCGCGCGGGCCGTTCTGCTCGCGCAACTGTCGGCGAGGCCCGGTGCCCTCGATCCCCTGCTGGTCCGGAACGAGCTGACGGCCATAGCCGAGACGGACGTGTTCGACGCGATGCTGCGCGAACTGGCACGTGGTCCGTTGCAGGAGGGGACCGCCACACCTCCGGGCCGCGTGACGATTGGCTGGGGCCGTCAGGACCGTCTTCTGCTGCCACGTCAGGCGGAGCGCGCACAAGCGGCCTTCCCCACCGCGCGGTTGCACTGGTTCGAGCGGTGTGGCCACTTCCCGCAATGGGACCGCCCGAAGGAGGCCGCAGAGATCATTTTGAAGACGATCGCGAGATGAGGCGCGGATAACGGACGTGACCTCTCACACGCGGTCCAGCTCCTCGAGAAACTGCATGATGAGACGGAGATAACTCGAGCGGATGCTTCCTTTGTCCGCTCTGCCGACCTTCACCTTCGAAAATGATGCGCGAGGGATGAATGGCCGATATCGTGAAGCTGCATCGCAGCGTTCGACCATCAAGCCAATGGCAGGGTCTGGGCCGGCTGCGTCACGTGTAATAACTTTATAGATAGGAATTTAACACTTTCCGTATGCGGCCACAGTAGCGTCGCGCTAAACCATATGACCAATAGGGTTAACTTGACCTCGGCGTTCCGCATTTCGGCAAGGAGCTGAGCGGACAGACGGGCTTTCGCTGCAAGTGCGCCAATGACTGGTCTCCGCTTTTGACATGCCACACCCAGCATGACCGACACGGGAGTCTGAAAGACCGGGAGAGAAGACGCCAAAGGCTGTCTTTTGTGCGGCGTTGAGAGAAGCGGGGGAGAACGACCGGAACGTTTTTTCACGACCGTAACCGGTGCGCCGCTTATAGCGATCTCTCGATGATCATCGTCCTCCAATGAAAAAGGGCAAGGCTAACGCCCCGCCCTTTTTTTCGGCTCAAACGAAAGACTGGCGGCTGACGTCAGCCGCTTAGCTCACTTCTCAATAATGCTCTCATCTGGGTTTGAAAGATTCTCGCTTGTAGGCTCGAAGATGAACCCTTGTGAGTATTCTGGCGTCTCGCCGTTCATGACCTGCTGGATCGTCTCGCCATAGTATTGGCGCGCCTCCTCGACGGTCTTGTTGCCTTGGATGATGTCGTGGGCCAGATTGATGGCGAGGAAGTTCGCGCCTTCCTTGTCGCATCGAGCCGAAATCATCGCCTCTGTCTTGTTGACGACAACGCTGCCATCATAGCGGGCAAGGTCGTCGAACATGTCGTCCGGGACATCCATTTCAATCCACTGCTGCATTACGTCGGGATGCTCGACAGGAAAGTTGTGCGTCGTCGCCTCATCGTAAATTACTGTCTTCTTCCAAGGACCGGTATCATACCAGACCAGCTCGTGGTCGGTAACATGCGCGGGCTCCCCATAGGTTTCCATCATATACTGCGCAGCTTCCTGCGAAGCTTCCGGCCAAGAGCTCAAATCCATATGGGCTTCTGCAAGGGCCGGGCCAGCCAATCCGGTGCAGATTGCAGCCATAGTAACGAGTTTTGTGGTGCGTTTCATGTCATCCTCCTCCAATGCGAAAGCGCTTGTTTAAAGCGTCCGACGCAAAACCTGAATCGGAATAGATTCCCTTGAGGGCTGATCTGTGATTCATCCTGTTTGGGAGGATGGATCATGTCAGCACCTTTGCCGGATGCGCTTCGAGCGCGATTTCAGAGATTGATTGAAGAAGGGTTGAGCGGGCGGGCGGCGGCGTTGCGCCTGAAGCTTTCACCTGCCACTGGGGCGCGTTGGAGCCTTGCGATCCGACGAAGGGGACACGCATGCGCTTCCCCGCAAGGTCGGCCTCGGGGCAAGGGCAAGCTTGATCCTCATCGCTCGTTTCTCATCGAACTGATCAATCAGGACGGCGACATGACCATGCCCGAACTGGCCGGTGCGCTGGCGGATGCGACCGGTGTTCAGGCGCACCCGGATGCGATTGGACGGTTCCTGCGCAAGCTCGGCTTCACGTACAAAAAAAGTCGTTGGTCGCAACCGAGCGGCGGCGCGCACGGGTAAGGAAACAACGCGAGGACTGGATCAAGCATCGCCTGCCAGCCGTCGCGGCCCGACCGGATCGCGTTGTCTTTATTGACGAAACCTCCGTCAAAACCAACCTGACCCGCCAGCGAGGCTGGTCTCGGCGGGGCGAGCGGCTGGTGATGGACGCGCCCTTTGGATCATGGGGCACGCAGACCTTCATCGCGGGTCTGGGCGCAGGGACGCTGATCGCCCCGTGGGTCATCAAAGGTGCGATGGATGGCGAAGCCTTTGCCGCTTACGTCGAGCAGGTACTGATCCCGGAACTGGAGCCAGGCACCGTCGTCATCCTGGACAACCTCGCTACGCACAAGAACGCCACCGCCGCCAAAGCCATGCGCGAAGCCGGATGCTGGTTCCTGTTCCTGCCGCCTTACAGCCCCGACCTGAACCCGATCGAGATGGCCTTCTCGAAACTCAAGGCACATCTGCGCAGGATCGGCGCGCGAACCTTCACCGACATGTTCAAGGCTCTCTCGGAAATCTGCGATCTCTATTCCCAGGACGAATGCTGGAACTACTTCAAGGCTGCCGGATATGTTTCAGGTTAAAGGTCGGGCGCTTTAAAAAAATGGAGGCCGCGTTCCGGCCTCTCACCACCACAACAAAGCGCGAGAGCCAATGTTCCCGGACAGACGTCCTTGTATGGTTGAGATAATGTTATCCGCCCATCCAGAGGCTGTGCCCGGGGTGATGCAGTTTCGCTCGAGACTTGTGGGCTTTGACCCGGGGGGCGGTTACAGCATCAGTCCCGCTTTCGATGACCTGAGGAGGCGGCACTCATCAGATAGCGGCAACGGCTGTCCACAGAGTGCAAGTATCGTCATTCCGGAATGACGTCGCGCAGCGAGGCCGGTATGTCGCGCGCGCCGTGCAGCACGCGCCAGAGATCCACGAAGTCGTCTTCCTCGCTGTAGAATGCCAAGTAGCCGAAGCCCTTCACTGGCCACACCCTCAGACCGGGCCGACCGAGATCCCAGCCGAACCGAGGTGATCCGGATGCTGGGTGCGTCGAGATGTGCAGGCAGGCCGCCTCGAAGGCATCGATGAAGCGCATGGCCGTTTCGTAACCCGCCTCGCGGGCGAGGTAGTCGACTGCTGCTTCGATATCGTGACTGGCGGCCAGTCGTGGGACGACGGGCTTAGCATGATCCGTCAAGCTGTCTCGCCGGCCGCCAGAGATGCCCTGGCCCTGAGAGCCTTGAAAGTCTTCTCAGTGATGGGCTCGCCTTGCGCGCTTACGCGCCCCTCATCGAGCAGAGCTCGCAGCGCCTGCCGGTCCAGATCCCGGCGGATTAGATCACGCACATACTCACTGGATGTGCCGTAGCCGCGCGCTACCGTCTGAGCGTCCACTGCGGAGCGCATGTCATCGGGCAATGAGATGTTCATAGTAGCCATCCCCATAAGATGAGCACTATTGCAATTTTTGTCAATGCGAGTCAGGCCTTGATCGCCAATGTCCCAAGCGAGGGGTCGCGCTGATTTCTGATGACCACCAACACGATTTGCTGACATTCGCCTCATAAGCATTGTTCAGGTCAGCATTGAGGTCAGCATAGGTGATTGACCATGTAGGCACTGTATTCACGTCGTCCTTACTGGGATTGATCCCGAGAGCGACGAGCTCGCAGTAAATGTAGGAGGCGGCAATGTCAGCGGTCTCGTCAGCGACGCAAGGATCGTCAATCGGACTATTGGCCAAAAGGTCCCACGCATGATCGAATAGAGCCCACCAGCGGCGCAGTGTCCCGACCTCCACCAGTGAACGGCCCGCGACGAACTGCGCTGTGGCGCGCCGGATCACCGCCGCATGTTCGGTGAAACCGTGCCGGTGCAGGGCAGAGATCGTCTCTTGGGTGGCCTTTACCAGGCCTCCGGCGTCCGCTGCGTGGAAGATGGTGGTGTCGGTGTCAGAAATCTTCGTCAAAATGCTTGGCTCCTATGGTGATAGGAACAAGGTGGTCATGTTCGACAGATTCAAAAAATAGAATCTTTCCGGACCGACTACCGGTGGCACAGATGACACGGCGCCGAGCCCCGATCATGATCGAGAAGAATAGCCAGCGCACATGGACAGATTTCATTTGGATCTTTCCAGTTTAACACCCCCGAAGGCGTCGAAAAGATCCGGATATTTCTGCATTAAGTTTAACGCACAACATATAGATCCTGAATCCTATAGGTAGTCTATATATGGACATATACGCCCAAATTTAACAGATCGGGAGAACCAGAAGTTCGGCGGCATGCTGAATCCGAGCTTCCAGACCAGGATTTGACAGTGTGGGCATCCCCTATTGCCCGCGTGCTGTGATGCACAATCCGTTAGATGAAGAAGGGATGATCTGCCCTAAGCGGCCCTTTGGCGACTGGATAGTGAGCTAATTAAATCCGGTTCCTATAGGAACCAAATAAAATCAATAACTTAAGATTTTCGCCAAGGCTCGGTTTGGGCTTTGTGTCTTGAACACGGGGCAGGCGTCGCCAGCTACGACGGCGGATGAGAATCCGGTTCCTGTAGGAACCAAATAAAATCAATGACTTAGCATTTTAGCCAAAGCTCGGTTTGGGCTTTGTGTCTTGAGCACGGGGCAGGCGTCGTCGGCTACGGGCGGGTGAGAAATCCGGTTCCTGTAGGAACCAAACGAAATCAATGGCTTAGGATTTTCGCCAAGGCTCGGTTTGGACTTTATGTCTTGAATACGGGGCAGGCGTCGCCAGCTACGACGGCGGATGAGAAATCCGGTTCCTGTAGGAACCAAATGAAAACAGATACTTAGAAAATGGAAGATTGGAAAATTAGATGATCAGGTCCTCCAGAAGCTGTCCTCACTTCTCATGCTACGGCTTTGGAGGTCATTGTGAACGAGATACGCCGGAGGCGGCCTTTAAGAGTGCCATCAGCCTCGCGCCTAAAATGAGAGCCAACCCGCCTCCGACGATATCGAGCATGTGCGGCAGTGTCCGGCGGAAGCTGGCCGGTCGGTTAGGAACGTTTCTTGACGCCGGGGGTTTGCCAATATGGTTGTTGAGCATCGAACTATCGCAATCGGCGGTTCCACTGGTGCGGTGAAGGACCTCAAGCGCATCCTTGCCGCCTTACCGGCGGACTTCCCTGCGCCCGTGTTTATCGTGATCCATGTCGGTGCGCAGGGGCGCAATCTGCTTGCCAAGTCTTTTGAAGGGTGTGGGCCGTTTCCGGTTACGACAGCCGAGGATGAAGAAACGGTCGAACCCGGCCATGTTTACATTGCGCCCTCAGATCGACACCTTCTCGTTATGGACGGGGCGATAAGATTGGGGCGCGGCCCGCGCGAAAATATGGCCAGGCCCGCTGTGGACGCCCTCTTCCGCTCCGTTGCTCTATCCTACGGATCTCGGGCCATCGGACTGGTTATCACCGGACATCTAAACGACGGGGCCTCTGGTCTGGCCGCTATCGGGCAGCGCGGGGGTATCACAGTCGTTCAGAACCCATCTGATGCAGAGGCGCCAGACATGCCATTTGGTGCGCTGGAGGCGAGCGACATCGATTACAGAGCGCCAACGGACGAACTCGCTCCACTTCTCTCGATGTTGGCACAGCAGCCCCCTGGGCCGGAGGTTCAGGCATCGAGAGCACTTGAACTCGAAGTCGACATTGCTCTCGGGCGTCCATGTCGAAGCCCGACGATTGCCGAAATCGCCACTCCCTGTGCCGATCACCTGCCCATCTTGTGCTGGAGTGCTTTCGGCGATCAAGGAACCGCCATTGCGGTTTCGTTGTCAGGTGGGGCACGGCTACACGGCCGAGGCGCTGGCCAAGGAGCAAGAAGGATCTCTCGACGAGGCGGTCCGCGTGGCACTGCGTATTGTGGGCGAGCGGGCCACGCTCATCGAACGCATGGTCCGCGACGCGCAAGCCGCAGGCCGGACGCATGCGCACCGGGACCTGCATGAAAAGGCCCGAACTCCGGACCTATGAGGACGTGCTCCGGCGGGCTGCGCTCGGATGGATGGATGCCCAGCAGACGGACCGATAGCTCTCGGCGCTCGGACGGCTCAAGAGGACCGAGGTGCGCTCGTCAGAAGACCCTTCACCGCTTTGGCGATCGCAGACACATCGCCCATGACATCGACGGGACCATCGTATGCTCTCGCATTCTCCGGCATGCCGGGCCGACGCTGTCCTTCCCTTCTGAGGACCATTGTATAGCCTCCCGCATCATGGATCTCAGCAAGACCCCGTGAACCGTCGTCAAGTGACCCGGATAGCACAATCCCGATGGTTCGCTGGCCTCCCAATACGACGAGGGAGTTGAACAGCAGATCAACCGTCCGATTTCGGTGCGCCCGTTTTGGATCGGATATCAAAATACTAATGCTATCCGATAGAAGGCACAGATGGCGGGAGGGCTCCCCAATATAGATACAGCCGGGCCGCAACTGCTGGCCTTGATCCGCGATCTGCACTGGCATGTGCGTCGAACGTTGCAATATTTGCCGTAGATGAGTGTCTTTCTCCCAAGGCCGGTGCAGGACGATCATTACGATGGCATTGATCTCCTGCCATTCTGCAAGCAGGGATCGAAGATCATCGAGCCCTTCAGCCCCTGACGCTCCAATGGCAATGACCCAAGGGGATAACTCTTCCAGCATACATTGAGTGTGTGTTATCTGCGCGTGTTCCGATAGTGCTGCTGTTCCTTGAAACCTGTCCGCTGCCGGATCGCCGCCATAACCTCAGTCGAAAACTTTAAGCCCGCCCAGCAACTTAGGCGGGACAACTATGTCTTTTGACATAACGTGAATAGGCTGCGGCTGTTAAGCAGACGTCAGTGTTGTCACCAAAGCGTTTCGCTTGCCCATTCTTGGCTTCCTGTTCAAAGTGGCCGGTGGCGGGAAATAAGGATATGCCACACATGCAAAACGAAGAGAGGTCGGAACCCCGCGACAGCGATCCCTATCAACTTGCCTGCCTTGCCGCAGGAGTAGGTGTTTGGGATTGGGATCTTCGGTCGGACGAGATCTACTTTTCTTCCCTTGCGCGAGAGATTCAGGGTCTTCCGCCAGATGAGCCAGCAACGTTCGCCACAGTGCGGGCGCTAACCCATCCCGATGATGCTGCAGGTATGCTTGCCGCGCTGGAGCGCGCCCTCGATCCGGAGAACCGCTCACAGGAGAACTATGTCTACCGGATCACGCGTCCTGACACCGGTGAACTTCGGTGGGTGAGAGCTCATGGCGTTGCGCGGTTTGCCGAGGTCGAGGGCAAGATTCAGGCCGTGCATTACAGCGGCTCGCTCGAGGATATCACCGAGCGGGAGGAAATGCGGCGCGCCCTGGCTGAAAGCGAGGCACGGCTGCGCATTGCACTCGATGCCGCCCAGATGGCTGTCTGGGAGATCGATCTCGAGAGCGATATCGTCACGTCCTCGGTAGAGTTGAACCGGCTCTACGGTTTCCCGGACGATGCCAAGCCCGCTGCTGATGATTTCCGGGCGCGCTATGCTCCAGGCGAGGGCGAGCGCCTCGCAAAGGCAGGAGCGGAGGCGCGGGCAAGTGGTGAGAACAAGCTTCAGACACAGGTGCGTCATGTGTTTCCTGATGGATCGGAACGAGTGTTTCTGCTCAGGGCCGCGCTGGCGCCGGTCGATCATACCGGGCGGGAACGTGCTATCGGGGTGGTGTTCGATATCACGGAACAGGCAAGACAGGAGGAGCGCATCGCAACTGTCGCCGATGAACTTCGCCACCGGCTGAAGAACCTGGCAGCATTGATGGGAGCGATCGCCGGTCGAACCTGGGCCCGGGACGCGCACTACGAAAGCTTTATGGCGCGTCTGCGCGCGATGTCGGCAGCCACCGATCTGATGTTCGGAAAAGAAACCCGTGCTATCGCGGTTTCGGAGCTTGTCGATCATGTTCTGGCTCCCTTCCAAGATGAGACCTGTAAAATCAGAATCGAGGGCTCGCCGGTGCCCGTTCCGAACAAGGCGATTTCCGGCCTTGCCATGGCGCTCCATGAACTTGCCACCAACGCCGTCAAGCATGGCGCGCTTTCGGTGCCTACGGGCGGTATCGATGTAAGCTGGCAGAGCACCGCAGATGGGGCGCTGGAGCTGCACTGGAAGGAGCACGGCGGTCCCCCGGTGACCAAGCCTGAGCATGAGGGGTTTGGCACCCAGCTACTGCGCCGTGGTGCCCTTCCTCCGCCACATCGAGTGGAACTCTGCTATCTCGCCTGTGGGCTGGAAGCCCATATCCATGTCGCTGGAGATGATCCCAGACCTGAGGAGTAATTCTTCGTTATGCCTATTGTCTAACTGTCGCTCAGCTCTCAGGAAGCATGGACCAGATCCCAGTTACACAGAAGACAGAACGCTCTCGTCAGGTTTGCAGCGGCGCTAAGATTTTCAGTTTGGCGAGACCAGGCCAAGGTTCAGTTCCCCTGAATCCGCATTGGTGAACTCGGGCTCGGACCTGTCCAACGCTTTGTCACCAACGTATTGAATACGGTAGATCACCCCACCCGTATCGTCCGATAGATAGAGCGCACCATCCGGACCCTGAGCCAAACCGGCAAGACGCCCCATGTTGCCCCAACCAGTCGGGCTTGCATCGTCTTGCATCAGGAACCCTGTGACGAATGGCTCCATGCCGACAGGCTCGCCATTCTCAAAGTCCACGCGCATAACCTCATATCCAGAGGGCGGCTGTCGGTTCCATGAGCCACGAAAGGCCACAAAAGCATCGCCATGATAGTCTTCAGGGTAAGAATCTCCCGTATAAAAGGCCATCTGCATTGGTGCCGCGTGCGGTGTGTGCAAGCCGATAGGTTCTTCGCTGCCGTCGGCATATTCACTAAACGAGCTATCCGGCGGAGTGTCCTGCGGATTGAACCGCGACAGGGCGTAGACATAAGGCCAGCCATAGCGGACCCCCTGCTCGATGCGGTTGAACTCTTCATGCTGCTCATTGTCGCCCAGCCAGTCGATGCCGTGGTCGAACCCATAGAGCTGCCCGGTTGATGGCTGGAAGCCGTAGCCGATCGTGTTGCGCAGGCCAGAGGCAAATATCTCGCGAGCCGAGCCGTCCGGGGCCATCGAAACGATGGTTGCGTTTTCCTCGTTCGTTTCACCGCAAGCATTGCAGGTTGAACCGACCGAGATGAATAGGTTTCCATCCGGCCCCATCACGATCATCCGGTTCGGATGCTGGCCGCCTTCAGGAAAGTCATCGGCGATGGTCTCCAACTCGTCGAAGCTCCCGTCGTCCTGCCGCTCAGTGCGAAAGACTTCCTTCACTGTCATCAAATAGACGGTGTCGTCGTCGATCTCAATGCCATGCAGGCCTTCGCGCTCGACGACGATCTGCTGCTCGTCGGCCGTGCCGTCGTCGTCATTGTCGCGTAGCATCAGCACGTTGCCGGGATCCCGCTGAGTGACATAGACCGCGCCATCATCTGCAACGCGGATCATCCGGGGGTTCTCGAGATCACGTGCAAAGACATCTATATCGAAGCCGTCGGGAAGTGCCAGCCGCTCCATGCGCTCCTCGCTCCACTCGATCGGGATCGGCTTTATGACGTGGCCTACGATTTCGACGCCCTGTCGGCCTCGATCTTCTTCGGCTGCGGGCTCGCTGCTGCCCGCTCCGGCTTGGGCGAAGGCGAGATGCGGGAATGCTATGGCGAGACATGTGAGGAAGGTGGTCGAGCGCATGGGCAGCCTCTCATTATGACTAATACCCCAACTTCATAAATGCATTCCTGTTCCACAGATAATCCACAAGCGTTTGCGGCAGACTTAAAGGGCCGCGCGATAAGCCTCATTGCCGGGATCTTCTTGGATCGCTTCAGACGACCGCGGTCGGGATACGCCTTGTCTGGACTTCGCTCCAAAACCACCGCTTTTGGCCGCATGTTCTGGCAAGGTGTTTTTGTCTGAGAGCAGTCGTTCATGGTCTATGCGGCGAGCGTCAACTTCGAGCCCAAAGTTCCGGACTCGCTGCGCAGTGGCGAATGTCGGTTTCCGGTTCGCACGTCAGCTTTTCCGCCAGATCACTCGGTTTCTGACAGATCACTCCGCGCATCCCGGATGATCATCCATGACGAATGCAGGAACAGCCCTGCGATGGCGAAAGCAACGATGAGGTCAGGCCAGGCACTGCCGAGCCAGGCGACCAGTCCGGCAGCGATCACCACGGCGAGGTTGCCGATGGCGTCGTTCCGGGAGAACAGCCATACGGCCCGCATGTTGGCGTCGCCCTTGCGGTGTTTTAGCAGCGGCAGCACCGCAAGAATGTTTACGATCAGCGCGCCCACGGCGAAGGCTCCCATTAACCCGGCCTCTGGTGTCGTCTGATTCAGGACACGCCAGATTGTGCTGCCGACAACGCCAAGCCCCAGAAATCCCAAGAACACGCCCTGGATCATCGCCGACCGCGCCCGCCATGTCAGACTCCAACCGATAGCGAGCAGGCCCAGAAAGGTGATTGCGCCGTCGCCCAAAAAATCCAGGGCATCTGCTTTCAAAGCTTGCGATCCGGACAGGAACCCGCCGAACATCTCGATCACCCCGTAGCCGAGATTGAGCAGGACCACGATCCAGAGCGCGCGGCGATAGCTCGGGTCTTTGTAAGCCGGATCGGACGATGTATCCCCGCTCTTGATCAGCTCAAAGCCATAGCCGGTTGCGTCCAGTGCTGGACGCACTTTCGGCAAGTCGTCTTCGGCGATCCGCAATGTCATGACATGGGTTGCGGCAGACACCTTCACATCGCCTTCAGCCACGCCCGCAGACCGAGCGGCCCGTTCGATCTCGGCGGCATCCTTGGCGCAGTCCATGCCATGCACCCGCATCCGGATCGGCAAAGACGTTGTAGGCAATGTGGTGTTATCTGCTCGGCTCATATGCGATCCTCTTGAAGGTAGCGTGCGAAAGAAGTCGCCGCTAACGTATCAGTGGATAATGATATGACATTGCAAAACATTCAAGACGATCTTTCGGCAGCTGACACCCTTGAGCCGCGGGCAAAGCTCTTCCGGGGTCTCGGCGACCCCAGCCGTCTTGCGATCCTCGATGCGCTACTGTCGGACGAACGCAGCGTGCAGGAAATCGTTACCCAAACAGGGCTTGGTCAGCCCAATGTCTCGAACCATCTGCGCTGCCTTTTGGATTGCGGTCTGGTCAGTCGCAGGAACGAAGGTCGGTTCGTCCGGTATCGCCTTGCGGACAGGCGGATCGCTGATCTCATCCGCGACGCAGATCAACTACTTGCCTCGACAGCCGTAGGGGTCGATGCCTGCCGAAGCTATACGGATTAACCGACGTGTCCTGCTGCAATGTTCTATTGGTGCGCCAGGCCTAAAGCAGCCATTTGCGCAGCCGCAGCAAAATGGCGCTTTGTCCGCATTGCTGCCCATGACCGAAACCGCAGCGAAGGTCGAGTCCGAGCCCTACTTTACGGAAGTTCCAGCCAGGTTTCTCAGGGTATCGAGATAAATTCCAAAAGGTCGGCTAAGGAGGATCATAAATACGATAGATGAACTGACGGCCGCGCCGATCTCAGAAATGGACGCGCCTGCCACCACAAGGGTCGCCATATAGACTGGCACTTGAAATGTGGTGAAAGCGATGATGTCACAGAAGACATTGGACATCCTACGTAGCGGTCGAAACTTCAGAAAAAACCAATCCCGCCAAAGTCCAAAGGGCCGCGCCGTAATCATCATGACCGGTATCATAATCATCCGCGCGGTCAAAACCTGTATGGGGTCCATACCAGCGATAAGAAGTTCGCTAAGAGCTGCGATCGCAGTGAAGAATAAAACTGTCCCGGCTGTGTCTACGATATAACTCCTCATAGTGCGGCGATATCCCAAATTCCCGTTTTTGTCGATGCAGTAGAGAATACTGGACGGCCGCTACGTCCCGCTTAGCAGCCATCTGCTCCCCAATTTTGTGCTGAGACGCGGAGAATGTCTCCTCCGAGCCCATCCGAGACATTCAGGCAGGCAACTGGAAGGTAGTTGCTCGCGAGTGCCGCGGAAGGCGCGGCCCGAAAACCGCCGTTCGGTCTGCCCATATGCGGCATGATTTGATAAAGGTTGCTTAAATCATATGGTATGGTATGTTACCATATTTCTTCAACAGACAGGCAAGGCATGCAATCCGTTACTCACCGAACTGCACATGGCGCGGCACGCATTCAGGCGCTGACCGATACGGCCGCAGAGCTGTTCCTCGAACGCGGCTACGAAGGCGTGTCAATCGACGAACTCATCGGCCGGGTGGGTGGCTCTCGGCGCAATGTCTACGGTCGTTTCGGTGGAAAGCAGGGGCTGTTCATCGACGTCGTCACTCGGCTGTGTGATGACCAAACCCAGCCCTTGCGAGATCTTGATATAGGTGAAGGGGAGATCGGCCCGACCCTGACGATATTCGGCAAAAGGATGCTTGAGATCGTCTTACAGCCACGCACGCTGGCCCTGCACCGCCTGATGATCTCCGAAGGTCAGCGTTTCCCTGACCTGGCGCAGTCGATCCTGCGGTCGGGACATGAGACCGGCACGGCAATCCTCGCTGAATGGCTTCGTGGGCGGCCCGGATTACGCCACGGCCCTTCGCCCGAAACGCGCGCCGAACAGTTCGTCTTGCTGCTGACGGCCGGCCCGCAACTGCGCGCGCTGACCGGGCACACTGCCCCGGTTTCACCTGACGAACGCGCGCATCATGTGCGTGAGACGATATCGACCTTCCTTCATGGCGCCTTGCGCGGAGACAATAACCAACATGCGTAATCTTCCCTGGAAATCCCTCCTCTCTTGGCTGCTGGCCGCGTTCTTTGTCGTGGGCGGGATCAGCAATATCTTCGCCTCCGGAACCATCCTCGCCGATTACGCAAGGTGGGGCTATCCCGGCTGGTTCCACTACGTCACCGGCGTGCTGGAACTGACTGCGGCGGCGCTGATCGCTTGGCGCCCGACCCGGCTCTGGGGCGCAGGCCTCGCCAGCCTGGTGATGCTCGGAGCCGCGGGCACGGTTCTGTCGCACGGCGAGTTCAGCCATGCCATCGCCCCGTTGCTGGTTCTGTCCGTGGCCCTGACGACGGCTTTTTTCGCTTACCGCGGCCACTGTCCCGCCGATCTAAATTGAACGTAAGCGCGCCGCAGGACTGAGCACGAATGGCGGCTTTGTCCGCGAAGCTGCCTTTGGCGCCAAGCGCAGCGAATGTCTGCAATCCGCCCCTTGGTGTAGATTAAGAGCCGCCGTTCGCTGCGAAACGAAGGGTCTTTTTGATTTGAAGACTGCTTGCTTCTTCCAAGTTGTCGAAAGGCTTTTCGATCTCAATAATGCAGTGATGGCCAATAGGAATAGTTAGACCGATCCGAGATAATAACCGATGGCCTCTGCCAGTTCAGTTTCCTCGTATCTGAAATGAGATCGCACGACTTCCTCCAACTTTCTGAAGGCGGTGGCGGCATGAAGGAAATTCGCATCGCTCGGATCTTCCGTCAAAACGTCCGCCGCGCGGTCGAGGCGGAGGATCAGCTCATGCACGACGGCGTGCTCCGCCTTCAATTTGGCGACGACCTCACGGAACTTGCCGCCAGCCGCCGCTTCGATCCGAGGGAACATGTCCACGCTCTCAATGTCGTGGTGGAACTTCAGAATTTGGCATTCGCGTCCGCAAAGCGAACCGAAGGCGCGGAAATTCTCTGCCATATCGAGCGAAAGCACGATCCGCTTGAGGTCGTTGGGCGGGCTGTCCCGCGCTTCGATCCGCGCCAGAACCGCTCCGATTTGGGCCATCTCCATCAGATAGTGCCGATGAATGGCCGCCAGTTGCCGCCCCTGAGCACGGTGCCTATCCGTCGCCTCCGGCACCGGCGGCGCTGTCGGGCGGGCTGCCTCGTCGAGGCTGAGTTGATCCAGTGGCTGATTAGAAAGTTCGGTCATGGTAGATATGCAAGTCCTTGTTCGTGAACGTCGACCGCCAGTGCAGAAGGCGACGTCATGGGTAGAAAACGCCTCCCTGCGCCCGTTTGATCTTGGGCCTGCCCTCCGGCGCCGGGATGAAATCTGCCTCGTCCCCTGGCACCGTCGAGAACTTACCCTGCCGCCATTCCTCGCGCGCTTCCTCAATGCGCTCGCGGCGCGAAGAGACGAAATTCCACCAGATGTAGCGCGGCCCCTCCATCGGCGCGCCGCCGAAGAGCATGAAGCGCGCATGGGCGCCGGTGCCGTCATCGACGCCCGTTACGGTGACCTCGTCCCCGGGGCGGAGGACCAGTAGCTGTCCCGGCGCGAAGGTATCCCCATCCACGTCGATCCCGCCGTGGATGGTATAGAGGGCGCGTTCCTCGGTATTCGCCACGATCGGTGCCTTCGCCCCCGGCGCAAGGGTCACGTCGACGTAAAGCGTGTCCGAGGCCGTCTTGAGCGGTGAGGCGACGCCGAAGGCTGATCCGGCGATCAGCCGGGCGGTCAGCCCCTCGGCCTCAACCGTGGGCAGGTCGGTCTTGCCGTAGTGCAGGAAGGCGGGGTCGCTTTCCTCCTCCGCCTCGGGCAGCGCCATCCATGTTTGCAGGCCGAACAAGCGCTGGCCGGTCTTGCGGCGCTCGGGCGCGGTGCGCTCGGAATGGACGATTCCCCTGCCCGCCTTCATCCAGTTTACCGCGCCGGGTTCGATCGCCAGATCGGTGCCGAGGCTGTCGCGGTGTTGGATCTGTCCCTCGAAGAGATAGGTCAGCGTGGCGAGGTTGATATGCGGATGCGGGCGCACGTCGATGCCCTGATCGGTCAGGAATTCCGCCGGCCCCATCTGGTCGAAGAAGATGAACGGGCCGACCATCTGGCGCTTGTCCGAAGGCAGCGCGCGGCGGACTTCC
>Ga0114899_1000458_pt1 | contig 29094 bp, 16 predicted proteins | sample MalvireepMed_215_FD_83497 | JGI IMG/M metagenome (GOLD analysis project Ga0114899, IMG submission 83497) | Marine viral communities from the Global Malaspina Expedition - Malaspina viral metaG DeepMed_215 | ecosystem: Environmental > Aquatic > Marine > Oceanic | place: Mediterranean Sea...
CAATGGAGGCTACCTGATCATAGACTACAAAACCTCAAAACGAGAAAAAAACAAGTTTGAACTCTTTAAAGATAGACAACTACAATCTTACTGCTTTGCTATTAGTGAACAGTTCAAGGTTCCTATCGATAAAATAGTGTGTGCTCATTATTACCCTGTTACTGGTCACTTCGTTGATGTTAAATACTCTAGACCAGCTATTGCTCAATGGAAACGAGAAGAGGTAGATAAGATTTGGCAGATTAGGAAGTCCAAATCAAAAGATTTAGTAGCTTCAGAAAATCAATTCTGCAACTGGTGCGAGTACCATGATATGTGTCCTTTGTTCGTTCCTTGCGAACACATGAATAAGAGGATTGACGAGCAGAAGAAGCTCAAGCCAAAGAAGAGGAAGTAGCTAATTCTCCAGATGCTTGGTTAGCCTACCCTGGATCAAAGGGCGGTATATATCCATATCTACCGCTTCAAAAAAGTTTAATACTTGTTCTTTTGAGTACTTACACTTTTTAGTTAGGTATATATATAGACTATCTATCTTTAGAGGTTTATTTGTAGTTAATGAAGCTAGTAGCTTCATTTGAAATTGTTTTATAAACCTTTCAGAATAAGTATATCTCCATTTTTCTATAAATGTAGAATTTAATGTTTCATCTAGTAAATCTATAAAATCAATAATGTTAATATCAATATTATCTTTATTCATTATATATTTAAATATATTATAGCAAAAATGCCCCAGTTACGAGAAAATAAAAAAAAATTAATTGTAAACGAAGCTTTAGAAGAGTCCGGGTTACGAGGTATAACCCAGAAGATAAATAGGGTCGCTCTTAGTAGTGGGTTCCTACAGCCAGGGGATATAGTAATTCTAAACTATAGAAAAGACCATGAAACTTATTACAAACCCGTAGTAGTACTAGTGGTTCAGACTAAGGTATCTTCCGGTGTTAGGATCAGTAGAGGAACCAATAGAAAATTAATTACTTGTTTTAAATTAGATAATTCACCAGAAGCGATGAATATGGTCAGAAAGCTATATAATAATAAGAGTAATTCTAGTTATTTAAAGGTTTATAGCATGATGGGGGAAGATCAATACAGAACTTATATAATGGACTCGTCTCATGTTTCTAGAATTCTTAAAGTAAAATTAGATGAAACTGCATTAAACAAAACACAAACTGAAGCATCACAAGTAGAAGGGTAATAAGTAATGGCAAGAGAACAAGTACCAATTAAAGCATTATGGGACCAGATGGCAACACTTACCGCTGTAAACACAGCGATGACTACTGCTATTGGAGCTTTAACTGATGCTTTTAGGGATTTTGATGCTCTTCAGAAGAATGCGTTATCTGTAGGAACTACAGCAAATTCTTTACGTGAGAATCTAGGAGGCACTCTAAAAGATCTTCCTGGTGGCATGATGGAAGGTTTAAAGTCAGCTACAGACTTTATGCAAGCAGGTTTACGTAAACATAGTAAAGGAATGTTGTTTCTAGCTAATCAAGCTAAAGTAACAGGCCAAGGTTCTCAAAAAATAGTAGCAGGGTTCGCCAAACTATCTGCTGCGCTACCCATGACAGCGGGTGAGATGGGGGATTTGGGAGATGATGTATTAGATTTATCTAGGACTTGGGGAGTTAAATCTACTGCATTAATGGAGGTCCTTACTGCTAATACTGAAACTATTGGCAAGCTTGCTGCAATGGGAGTTCCTTTCACTGATACTGGTGGTGTTATTGCTGGAATGGTGGCTAAGGTAGGTCAGCAATTTTCTGGATCTGTAGGTGATTTAGCAAAACAGATTACGTTTGGTGAAGGTTTTGAGGACGTTGTTGCTTCTGTTATTAAAACAGGTGATTCCGCTTTGGTTGCACAAATGCGGTCTGGTAAAGTTTCTGAGGAACTTTTAACCAGTATAATGAGGTCCACTGTTGACCAATTTCATACTTTAACGGCAGGTGCTGGAAATGACAGAGCTGTCCTTTCTACTTTGGCGGATATTTTTGGATTTAATATGGCCCAAATTAGCCAATTTGAAGCTATGCTTGAATCACTAGAAACTACAAAGACTCTCGCTGAAATGAGTCATGAAGAAATTAGTGCTAAGTGGGATGAGAGTCTTAGTGTACTTATACAAGAGATTTCTGGCCCTCTTAAAATGACCTTAATACCTATGTTGACTTTTGTTACTAAAGTAGTGAAGATGTTTGAAGAGTGGGGCCTCGGTACCTTTGTTAAACATTTTGCAATATGGGGTGCGGCAGTGCTAGCGTTGCTTACAGCGTCTAAAGCTTTAGATGTGCTTAGAAATGCAACTTTATTTAAGATGCAACTTACTTCTGCTGGCACACCTTGGGGATTAATTGCGGCTGGTGTTTTAGCAGTAGGAACCGCAGTCTATGATTTAGCAACACAACAAAAGGATGTTGCCGAGGAGGAAGAAAGGCGAGATCGACACAAACGAGGATCAGTTGGAAGTAGGATGGCAGAGTTGGATCGAACCCTTACAGGAGCTAGAATGGCTGTTCAAATGTCATTAGGAAATCAGATGATTCCTGATTTTATAGTTGATTTTACAGAGAGAGTGACTACCGCTACAGAGCGGCGGGTCCAGCAGCACGATGAGGATAACCGAAAAGCTGCTGGAGGTAGATAAGAATAAAGGTAAATAATTATGTTACAAGAAGTATTAGGTACTGTTTTTAAAGTAGGAGGGACCAAGGCTGGAAAATGGTCTCCTTCTGATTTTGCAAGAGAAAGAAACATACATGAGAAATCCTTTATAGAATTTCAGTTTCCGAATGTGTCGCCTTTGTTTCCAAATGGGATCCAAGTAAAATTACCTTTTTATGAAAATATAGATATTAGGGAAAGTAAGAAAGCTAACCTTGTTACATATGACCCAGTGGGTAGAAGTAGTTCTTTGTATGCTTATACAGGAGCTTCTTCTAGGGTGATTAAATTATCATTCTTTTTAACATTGCCTCATATCCAGGCGATGCATGTAGGTTCTTTTCAAAGGTTTCGATTTGAAGCGGACGGGATACAAACTAAAGAAAAAATTCAAGAGGATTTTAAAAAAGGATTAGAGAATCCTCCTAACCTTCCTGCATTAAAAGGATTTACAAACGAAGAGATATCACGTAAATTAAGTTCAACTGGCGGAAAGAAAGTTGCTGCGTATAAATCTGTGTTTCACCCAGAAGGGCGCGGGGCCGTTGAAGTAAACAACCCTATAAATAACCCTATTGTTCCAATGACAGAAGTAGAAATAGCGGAACATCTAGAGGCTCTGCCAGTATATGATCAACCTAAAAACTATACTCAATATGTCTCCTGGTGGGTTAATGTAATAAGATCTAGTGTTTTAAATAATCAACAAAATACAATGCAAGGTCCTCCTGTGATTAGATTAACGCATGGCCCCCTGTATCAAAATATTCCATGTATTTGTAAATCATATAATATTTCATATGATCCTGCTGGTGGGATGGATAAGGATTCTCTATTGAGTAGAAGAATAAAGGTAGATATGAATTTAGAAGAGTTTCGGGCTGGTAATTTTGGAGCGTATACCCGTGCGTCTCAACAACCATTAGACAGAGACAATGTAGCTGGATGGGAGGCTATTATTGAGCATTCAACAACTGATCCTGGACATATGACGGTATAGAAAAATGCCAAATGTAAGTCAATATATGTTAGGTAGCCAAGAAATTATTCATAAAAATAAATCTACGGTTGTTGCGGCGGGCACTGATGGATTTGATCTTACTAGTGAAAGTATGGAGTCTTATTATTCATATGATATAGGGTATGTAATACCAGGGTACGAACATCGACCTGATTTAATTTCTGACATATTTTACGATACACCTGAATATTGGTGGATGATATTATGGTATAATAATATAGACGATCCTTTTGAAGGGTTGAATGTAGGAGATCAAATTAAAATTCCTAAGTTGTAATGACTATTTTACATAAGCAAATAGATAGTGATGCAGGAGTAATCCCTACTGCATCTGTATTTTTAACATCCAATCCATTAACAATGGAAAACTTTCTAAACCGTCTGGGTGATATTAAATCTACTACGGCACCTGTGGATATAGGAGATACCTCAGAGTTTTATCTTTTTAATAAGGATGATGCAACTTTTTTAAGTTTTTCTCATTCTATTGGATGGAAAAGTGCAAATCAAACACATTATGAATTAGAAATTTTAGATCCTGATAGAGATTTTGAAATTGAGTTTATAGAGCCTTATTTTTACCAACGTAATGCACAGTATAAAGCTAAAAGAATTTACATTACTTATGGATTAGGTAAAGATAGGCTAAATTGGTCTCCTGGACAACTCGCATATTTGACTAGGATTGAAATTGATGTTAAATCTGGTGGAGCTAGAAAGTATATTATACATTTTGGATCACTACCCTCTATCAGTAGAATGGCTTCTCAAGATGGTTGGCCTAATGTTGATTTTATGGGGCAACCTTTAATTTCTACTGGTTTTGTAGGTTTTAATATTGATGAAGTAAGGAACAATCTTTTTGGATCTATACCAAAAAGGATACCTGGAGAAGAGGTCATTGAAGAACTCAGTCCATCAAGGAAGGTCAGCATATGGAGACCGACCTTAGAAGCAAAAAAACAAGTAAGAAAAACTCTATCTCCTCTTATTTCGTTTTTAGATGAAGCCCTTTTTTTATGTATTCAACGGTATTTAGAGAATATAACAGGATTAGAGGGAAATGTAGTAGTTGTACTTCCTAGTATTGAATATACATCTATTTCAGATACTCTTGTGGATTATGCAGCGGGTTTTGTACCTTTGGGTCAGCCAATGGCGCTCGCAGGCACAGATCAAATATTAACAAATAGGGATAAATCAATAATTAATCTTATAAATATGTTATTTAAAGATTTTAAAAATTTAGAAGCAGGTTACTCAGATCGCTTGCACAAGGCATATAAGAAGCATCAACATGTCCACGAAGCACCAGTGACACCCGAGGTCCACCTTGAAGGGTTGGCAAATCCCCGCATGGGTAATGTGCAAAAATCAGACTTGAAGAACTGGCTTAAGAAAAATCCTAGAAGGCAAAGATCTAATTTAGGGTTAATAAAAGTAAGTACTAGTCCAGAGCAAATTCAAAAACGAGGACTTAAATTAAGACAAAATTCTAATGGAGTATTAGCATTTCAAGCTAGTAATGAGGATGTAAAGACCAACGAGGATAATGGAGCGGTTACTTTAGATTGGATGAGACCTTTAAAGGAATTTCAGCAAACCTTTACTGACACATGTAAATCATTTAACTATTTAGAGAGAGGACCTAAAAAATGGAATCCCCACGTCCACCCACCACGGATGTCACCCACTAAAATAAAGAAAAGTATGAAATTGGGAATATTTAGTGATCAACCTTTTCAAGAAATTGAAAATTATGAAACATTAAAATTATTACACCAAAATGGTATTATTGCAGATCCCGGTCAACGTTGTCTTGTTTGGGGAGAACAAAATTTAGTAGACTTATTTTTAGGAAAAATAAACAAAAAACACACTCCAGGACTTTATGCGGAATTAGAACAAATGTTTAGTGTTGGTTCGGAATTATTAGGAGATTCAACGGTGGATTCGATATCTGCCGCCTTGCTTCTCGACCCCACGTTTGCACATAAAATAACAGGAGACTATCAAATTAAAAAATCTTTAGAAAAGTTAGACAGATCTAAAATTAAAGAAATTGATAAATCTATAGAGGCTATTGTAAAAGGAGAAGAAACAGCAACTCATTTACAGCTTGTAGAAGGCGCACCTCTAATACCTGTTTTAAGGGCTAATGTAAGAAATGCAAATGTCTTAGATTTTCGAATGAATATAAATCCTCATTATTGGGCAACTTTAACTGCTATAACTCATTCGCAAATTATAAATGCTACAAAAGCAGAAGTATTAGGGGATTTATCTCAAACAGTATTGACTACTGCTAAGAATATTCTTGAAGAACAGCTTAACGTATCCAAGGTAGGTATGGATAATATATCTATAATTCGTGATATTTATGATTCTCTTAGTGAATATGATAAAGAGCAATTCGTTATAAGTATAGCAAGTTTAACGGCGTCAAAAATTTATGGTTCTCCTTTTGAGAACCTATCTGAAGAGGGTATTTATATATTATTGGAAACTATAAAATCGTATTTAGGAGAAGGATCTAGTACAATTTTTAGAAAAATTAATCCAAGAAAAATTAAAGCTAATGCAATGGCTACTCAAACTCATTTTTATGAAAAATTATACAACATGGCAGCAGCACAGGCAACAGTAACTACAATTCCACTGTTTCACCATTCTGCAATAATGAATTTAGGAAAGGATATGTTTTTATTAGCGGCACAGCCTACTATTTCAGGAGGAATCGAAGAGGCTGTAGATGACATGTCTTTAAAGGCCAAAAAATACCATGAGGGATCTTCAAAATCTAGAAAACGCTTGCATTCTAGTTTTATGTCAGGCTTGTATTTACTAAGAGCTTTTGAACACAGGATAACAAAAACCAAGGTAGATTCTCAATTTAGGTTAGTTAAAACTTCTAATACAGTTTCTAATGAAGAAATAGAGAGAATAATGCGTAAACACAAGGACCACAGCTTAGCTTCAGACAAGATGACCGCCGCCGACTATAGAAGGCTCCATGCCCGAGGTGCGGGTCGTGGGCCTGATGACCCTGACAGAGATTTGGATGCCCAGCGTGACCGGAACCAAAGGGAATTAGGATTTTATTTGACAGATTCAGAAATGGAGATAGCTGATCGTAGAGGGTGGATTATAGACCGCCGAGCGGCGGTTGGCCGAACAGGACCATTGCGTGTGTGGCGCAAAAAGAAATCGGGGTCTCCTACACCATTTCCAACCGGAAGCCCGAAATACCGCCACAACTACGACGAAGGAAATTAAATATGACATGCTATAGAGCAACAATAATGACTTCTTTTAGAAGAGATGACGAAAAAGGGGGAATACTAAAATGTTATATTCCATCTACAGATAGTCAGACGAGCCCCACGGATCTAGGTGACGATATTATGTTAGTCCCTGTTGTATACACTTCCCCATATTCCTTTCATAGTGATGGAGGTATTATTGCTATTCCTCCTGATGGGACTGATATTTTAGTACAAAAAATAGGAGGGACATATTATTATTTAACTTCTATTGTAGGAGAAGATCCTGCAATATTTGATGAGTATACTTCGGATACCGTGGATGAAAAACTTAACAAATTTTCCATAGATAGAAGTTATGAACCGATATATGATAAAACTACAGAACAGCCCAACACTATCACAATTCGTCATCCTAGAGGGCATCGTTTAGTCCTAAAGGATGAAATTCCTATTGATGGTGAAGTAAATAATAGTAAAGCAGAGTTGCGATCTTCCAAAGGTAAAGTAGTGTCTTTGGATGATAGTGCTGCGGTTGATTCCCTGAAGTTAGGAGTGTGGAATGGACAAGGGAAAGATATATTTGATGGGATTACCATTGCACAAGGGACTAATGGGGCAGTAGGAGCAAGATGTATTAGAACAGAAACAGAAGGTAACATTACTACTATTTCTCATTCAGGTAATGTTAAGACTATAGTTTCAGACGGTAATAATATAGAATTAAGAAATGAATCTACAGGGTTTAACGCTAATCAACTTTCTCCTACTGGTCCAAACTTTGGAAATATATCACAAGGATCTCAGTATGGCGATATTAATATAGTCGCAGGCTCCACCCCGGAACCTTTAGGACCTAGTAAGATCGTTATTGAACAGAAAGGGTTAGGAGGGGCTATAAGGGTAGCGGCTGATGGTAGCGTAGAGATCGACGCACTTAATATTACTATAAGATCTATAGGGGATTTAAATTTAGAATCCTTGACAGGAAGTATAAAATTATCAGCCCCATTAGGTACTATAACTAATACAGCGTCGTTAGGAATAAATTTACAAGCGATACCTACTGGTAACGTAAGTATGACAGCCCCTGCGGGTAAAATAATTGCTCATGATCTTACTTATAATCCTCTGGTTCCAACCTTTATTCCTATAGTTCCTCCTTATCCTGTGATTCCTTACATCCCTAGTGTTATATTACCAACAGTAGCATTAAGAGGATATATACCGTTTGGATGGCTTATATGATGTATAGGATTTATATTGCCTATATAATTACATACACTCTAAGAGATTAAACTATGGTAAAATTTGATGTAGAATCTGCTCTTACGTCCCAATCTCAGTCTGGCAATCTATTAGAAGCCGTAGGGTCTGGTTTTGGTGCCCCTACGTGCTTGACCAAATTGTTTGGAGATGCGTTGTCCTTGCTTCCTTTCCCAATACTAGCAGAAATGAATGCTGCTGCGGAAGAGGCTCAGGAGGCAATGGATAAATGGATTGATGAAAATTTAACAGATATAAATTTAGGTCTTGGGATTAGTATATCAATAACTCCAAATGGTCAAATATCCATTAAATCTAGAAATTCTAAATTTGGAATGGGAATTCCAGGGATAGGTGCGTTAGGGGCAATAGGAGGGTATCTTAATGGTGCAGCCCAACTGGGAGCGGGCTTGTACGCAACAGCAATGGGGGCTATAGCTCAGTTTGAAGCAGCAAAGGATTGTGTAGAAGGTTATTTCAATCAACAAAAATTTGCAGGTACTAATTCGTCTGTAGTACAACAACAATTATCTGCTTCTGCATTTAATGCATTAGTGAATAAGAAACTCGGACCCAAGATGGCAGAAATTAAAATTATAGAGGCGGAGCGACAAAAATGGAGTGATCTTCAAGATAGAATTGAACAAGAAATGGCTAATAGACTTGCAGATCCTTCTCTAGAGCCTTTGCTTGATTGTTCCTTGTCTGGACTTGGATTTAATACAGTATGCGAGGTAGAGCCTGAGGAAGAAAAAGAAATTATACGATTGGTGTATGGCCCCCCTGTAGCTAAAGAAGGTCAATTCATTATTTCTAATGATGGGTTGTATTATGATTCACAAACTCCTCAGGCCAGTGGTGTTGTACAGGTTCTTGAGCATTTAAATAAAAGCAAATCCAATGTTCCTATTGAGGATAGATGGAGGTTTGAGCATGATGCTAACTTAGGAGGCAAGGGAGTTCCAATGTCTTCTAAGTCGGTTAGATACTATGTAGATACTTTATTTGATCCTACAATTATAGATGAGACTGGCGCTCTAAGGGCTTATTACGAAAAAGACCATTATTTGAAGACATTAGAATCTCAAAAAACAAAAAGGGTTTATGACCTTTCTTCTCATATTGAGGAATTTGAACAGGGTGGAGCGTCCACTGCAATAATACAAAATACAAAACAAAGCGTATACTCAGAAATATCTTTATTTACACATAGAATAAATAAACGAAAAAAACAAATAGAGTTAGCAGTTAAAATGCCAACTATCTATGGAAGTGGGCCTTTGTTTAGTCCAGGCGAAGTTCCAGTTAATGATTTTTCATATTTACAACAATTTAATTTTGCTAATGATATCCATAAACAAAAAGCTTTGGTTTTGGATCAAGCAGATGTTACTGGTGTAGTTAGTCCTATTGTCCCTAAGTATGTTGTAAGTAAACAAAAGGATGAAGTTGAGAATATGGAGCATTTATTTGTTGCTGATATAGGGAGAGGAGAAATTTTATATTCTAATTCTGCATCTAGCACAGTGGCTCCGAAGCTACATCTTACAAGTAGGATATCTACCAATGGTTTATTTGCAGTATATAATTTCCTTGAGTCTAATATAGTCGCGACTTCTTCTAGCGAATTTAATGTTACTAATTGTGCGGTAGAAGAGGTTTATAATAATGCTCAACTTTTAGGTAATCATACTTCTTCTGTATTTGTGTCAGGTCTAAGTATTCCATATTTAAGAGGCGTAACACAACAAATAGAAGAGCATCCTTTTTATGCATCTAGTCTAGGTAGCGTAGTTAGATTACCGGAAACTCAAGAGTTTGATGATTTAACATATAAAATAGAAGGATTTACTTTTGAATCATGGATGTATGTTCCTGATTTAACTAATGTGAGTAGAGGATGGACGGATAATTCGGCATCTTCATTATATCGTTTAGTATTAGCTAATGAGAATACAGGTTTAGATCCAGGGATTACAGCCCAAACAGACCCAGAACGTATAGATATAGATTTAGGAGATGCGGCAACTAAGGGGATGATAATGGGTTTCACTAGAGATAGGCGGCTCACCAAAAGTTTAGAGTATTCTATTAATAATCACGATAATCTTCCTACTTCTAGTTTAGCGTTTTTTGCTGCCCCAACGCAAGCTATTAATAATGCTTCGGCTGCACTTATTCATAATGGATGCTCTCATGATGTTACTCCAAATTGGTATTCTTTTACTGTAGATGCGAGTACTGTAAATTCTAAGGGACAAGCTCTTTTATTGTCTGGTACTAATCAATTTATTTTAGCGTCTTTAGTTGTTGAGCCTGTAAAAGATAAAATAAGTTTATATGTAAATGGAGATCTCCTTACGACTTCTTCTCTAGAATCTTCTTACGGTAGAGATAAATATAATACGCCTTCCGTCCCTTCGTTTAAAAAAGCAACTAGCTTTAGTTATTCAGGAACTAATGTAGGGACTTCCGCTACGGCAGAAATAACTGAAGGTCCTAGATTAGGATCCTATTTTACTCCTACGTTACTAGGAGGAGGCTATACTGATGGTATCGCTGGGACGGGCTTTATGGGCAATGAAACTTTTGGAGCTATCAGTGGCTTAAGAGGATACTTAGGAAGTGTAAAATTTTATGATAGAGCTTTAACGGATGGAGAAGTGGAAACTAATTATAATGCTCAAAAAGAGGTATTTGAAAATATAAGTACACCCAGCACGTATACGGAGGATGGATCATAATGGCTTTAAATACAGATACTACAGTGTATGGAGTACATCCTCCTATAGATATAAGAAAAAAGGCTGCCGCTAGTACCAAGAGAGTGTATGGATTATCGTATCCTCTGACTGCTAACTTGAATGCAGGGTATTTTAGTAAAGAGACAGGTAAGTCTTTAGTTAGAAATAATTTAACGCAATTATTAACTACCAATCTAGGAGAGCGGATATTACTTCCAGGATATGGGGTAAATTTAAGGAAGTATTTATTTCAGCCTATGGATGAGACTTTATTTGAAGCTATTAAAAACGAAATATTAGCTGCCATAGCTAAATATGCTACGAACGTTAAAGTTATAAAAATAGGAGTATATTCATTAGATGAGTATGGTGTTGAAGGCTTGCAAGCTATGCAAATAAAATTAAGTGTACAAATTAAAGAATCTGAAAACACTACATTTGAAGTTGGAGTTAAAATAGGATAATGGCATTTACAGGCGAAGTGAAATCTGATTTTATGAAGGATGTGATAATTCCTTTAGAGAAACGACCATCAGTAATAAATTATGCAGCTACTGATTTCTTATCAGTAAGGGATTCTTTAATTGATTATATTAAAGCTGTATATCCTTTAGAGTATGAGAACTTTTCTGAATCTGATTTAGGGGTTATGTTGATAGAGATTGTTGCTTATATGGGTTCTGTGTTTTCTTTAAAGGCTGATATGTTAGCAAACGAAAATTATTTACAAACTGCCAAGCTAAGAAAAAATGTTAAAAAGTTATTAGAGTTGATAGGAGTAAGGATGAAAGGTCCAATTTCTGCTGCTGCTAATGCAAAAATTACGTGGCCTTGGGAGCCTGGAGGGACCGCTCCTTATGTACCTACTCCTGGAACCCTTCACGATATAATTGTACCTCCACACAGCAGAGTTATTACTATCACATCCCCTGAGGATGGATCGCAGATTTCTTATACGTTATATAAAGTTTTACCCAATGGTAAAGTTGATAATGCTAATACTAATGGTAATATGACCATAACAGGTGCAGAGGCTGAAGGATCTGTGAGTGGGATACACACTAACTTAGTTTTCTTAGAAGGGTCGTTAGTATCACAAGCTGGCGGATTTACCTCTACGGAAAAGTCTAAAGTAATTTCTTTAGCTAATAGCCCAATTGTAGAAGGAAGTATTAATGTTTTTGTAGAAGGAGACTCGACTACAAGTGGAACTTATAGATATGTTGATAATTTGTTTTCAGCCTCGGGTGATGGGGATAAAGTATTTCAGATAAGTACAGATGATGAGTTTAAAGCCAATGTAATATTTGGAGATAATACAGTTGGGCAATCTCCAAATATGGGGGATACTTATTTTGTAACGTATAGAGTAGGGGGAGGCTCTAGAGGGAATATTAGAAATGGAGTTATTAATACGCAGGTTGTAGGTACTGTAAATGAGGTATTGTATACAGGACAGCTTACTAATATTTCAATAGGTACGGGTGGAGCCGACGCAGAAACTGTAGCACATGCTAAGAGATATGCTCCTCTTACTTTTAGACGCCAAGATAGGTTAGTTACTTTGCCAGATTTTGAATCTTTCGCTAATACGTATATTAGTCCTTATGGATCCGTAGGTAAGGCAACAGTTGTAACTAGAGAAGGTTTCAGTTCTGCAAATATAATTGATGTTTACATATTGGAGAAGGCTAGTGATTTACAACTAAGAAGAGCAACTCCTGAGTTTAAAACCTCTATACTTACTGCTATGAATCAAAAGAAGATGTTGACTGATGAATTGGTGATCGTTGATGGTCTGATAAGAACTCTTGATTTAGTTATGACTATAAGAATTGAACAAGAACTTAAACGTCAAGAGCCTGATATTTTGGCATTAGTGCGTGGTAAAGTGTTTGATTATTTCTTTGTTGATAATAGAGAATTCGGTCAAAACTTTATATTACAGGATTTGGTTAGGTCTGTTCATGATATTGATTTGGTTAGGTTTGCTACCATAGATAATTTAAGTGAAGATGTAAGTATTGAACATAATGAAGTTATTCAATTGAATAATTTAACAATTAATGTTGTGACAATATAAATGGTATCCCAAGGTATTAATCCTAATAGCCCTAATAGTCGTAATTTCTATAAAAGAAATTATGTAGACGCTGTGGAATTAATCACTCCTGATATCTATATCCAGGCTGATATTGATGCTAGTGGATATGAGACTAATGTAACAGATGTAGTTATTAATTCTCATTTAAAAGTTGCTAATTATATGTCCTCTCCAGTAAGTGGACTAAATGTGTCAGCAATTCCTGATTCTTCTTATTCCGCCCTAGACAATATTTCAGGGTTATCGCAATATTTTGTACAACGAAATAATTTAACAAAGATCACTCCTCAAAGTTTTGAGAGGGATTTATTGCAACCTCTTGGCAAATCTCTGTTAGATTTTAATACAAGTTCTGATTTTTATAATTATTTATCTTCAACATTATTACCTCTAGTAAGTAATTATGATCCTCCTAACATTCTTGATAGGACAGTAAGTGCTTATTCTAATACTGCTTCTGGAACTCATATACACTTTATAAATTCTTTATCTTGGTTGTACTTTCTTAATTTAAGTGGCGACGGTAGAGGTTTTACATATGAGCCTTCTTCCATTGTTGCAAGTGCCCTAACAGATATGACTTATAAGGGCAAGGATATAAATTTAAATGATGGCATAAAAGCTCTTACTGATTTTATATTCTTGAATTATGAAACTTGTGCAGCTTGGCAATCTCATAAGTTAATTCCAGATGATTTTCTTCCTTCGGGACTTATGGCTTCTTCACTATCCGGTCCGGGGACTAGCGGTTTACAACAATTAGAAAAATTAAAAACTATTGTTGATGTTATTTATTCTCCTTATTACAGCAACAGGCAAGACACTAAGGTAAGCGAAGCATTTGATAGTTATATTAGTGATGAAACTTTATTAACTTCTTTGGAGGTTAAGGGGCCTTTTCACAGATTGTTAAAAGCTTTTTCTTATTCTATGTTTGATAGACTAGAAGAAGCAGAGGTTATAAATTTATTATATGATATTGATGAGTGTCCTCGGGAGTTTCTTCCACATATAGGTAAATTGATAGGATGGAAAATATATGGTACTGATGAGGTTAGGCAGAGGCTACAACTTAAAAATGCGGTTAATATATATAAGCAAACAGGAACTAAAGAATCCATACAGAGAGCAGTAAATTCCTTATTTTCAGAAGAGGTTTTTGATGTTTCAGCAAATATTCATGAGTTATGGGAATCCTATATTCCTAATCTCATATATTATGCTTTATCAACTGAGTCCCCATTATTTAAAGACTTTACTACTTGGACACATGAAGTAGCTACAGAAAAAGGAGTTACAGTTAACGGAAGAACAACATACTCTACAAGTAGTATGGATGATAATGTAAGGGCAGCGGTTGACAATATATTATTATATTTGGTTTGTCTACATCCTGAAGTTTTTAGATTAGGAGGAGAGAAATTTCCTTTACTTGTATTATCTGGTAATATTGCTACCCCACCTGTGAGAGGTCCGTTAAAATTACCTATGCAGGCGGGTCCGTTGATTCCAGGAGTAAGTGTCTTTGTAGAGGATCCAAATTTTTCGTTTAATTACAGAAATAGAATTTTTCCAATCCCTCCTTGGGAGAAAATTAGTTATTATACTCAATGTGAGGTTACTAATAATTTCCTTGATGACTTATATGATTTCTTAATTTGCTTTGGGGTTCCTGAAAGTTTTTCTAATAAAGTTACAGAATATATTAAAAATAATACGCTAAGATCTTTTGATAGTTTTAGAGATGATAATGGGTGGCTGATGTTTACCTCTGGAGTTAACGATCCTCCTAATTTGGCGACTCTTCTACAAGATCCAACTTCATATAAAATTGATATGCTAAGTTTGTGGAGTGGTAAATCATCCCACTTTAAGTTTATAATGGAGGCAGATAGTTTTGATTTTTCAAAAAGTACATTTACTCATGATGGAAAATGGGCTCCCGCTTATGCAGCTAGGGTGACTAAGGATTTCGCTCCCGCACACTCTATACCCTTATCAAGACTTGAAGCTTCTGGAATAGATGACTATATAACAAGTTCTACTGCTAAATGGATTATTAACCCCAGTAAGGCAGAAAGCTATGAAGGATCTGGATTTACACTAATAGAAAGTCCAACGGGAGGATTAGACAAAAGTGCTTATCCATACGCTTTAGCGGCTGCGGCGGTTTCGGCAGTGCATATTGATGGATGGAGAAGAGGAGGACGAAATGCCGCCGGAAGGCAAATATTGCGTAGTGATGTTAATAAAGTACATTTAATTCATAGTGGCATAGTACGAGAGCCTGCCGTTTCGGAAAATGCTAATGGGGTTGGAGGAGTGGTTGAGGTTGGCAGAAATACGATAAGAAGGCGCAATTATAAAAATCTGTTACCTACAAAAGGGTATTATGATCGTACTGGTTTTAATATGCCTATATCTTGGGACTCCTCCACCATTGAATATAGTTATTTAGGTGGCGGTAATCATGATACTGATATCACTGGATCGGGTTTTGGATTTTTACCTTTAGGGCTAATAGCATCGGCTGGGTATTACGCTCCTATTGATGATTATATGAATTTACCATTGGTGTACAAGAAATGTGAACATTTAAATTCTCCAAATATTTTTAGCGGTGTTGTAACTTCATCAACTTTCCCCTGTAGAGGATTAAGTGCGTTAGGGGCGGATGGAAAACATACGCAATATAGAACATCTCCTGCAAATTATGTAGATAGAGGTCAAACCTCGGATATTGTGGCTACTATGCACGCTATCCAAGAAAGGCGTAAATTAGAAAAAGCCAGATATTACGTTAGTTCTAATTTTGATTCTTTTTCTAATAACTATGATCAATTTAATCCTGAATTAAGTTTTTCCAATAGCTCTACAGAGTCTGACGGGTGGTTCCCAGATGCAATAAGTGATTACCATAATTATGAATTCGGAAGAGGATTACATCAAGTATATGATTTTTATACTGATAATTTTAATCGTCACGGTATAAATTTAATTAATGCAGATCAAGAAGGTGGTCCTTTAATTCATGCACATTTATATGGTAATGGGTTATTTAATGGAAACTTTGAAGTTACAGGACCTTATAGTACCCTACATGGAAATCCATTAATTGCTTCCTCTATTCCTGAAGTATCTTCTCTTAATTTATCACATCCTATGTTTTCTGGAGTATCTTCTAATGGGGAATGGACGGGATCTTTTTACGGAAGTCATATTGTTTCGGCTGGTAGTTTAATAGCATCTTCTACGTCTCAGAGGAGGATGCAGGCTGAAATACGTAATAAAAATATTTTAAGTGGAGTAGAGTTAATTCATGTTAGTGGCGCAGATACTAGAAATAGCTTTGAACTTTATAACATAGCTCCTTCTTTGTATAGAAATAATAGGGGAAAAAATTATTATATTTCTAATACTTTAATAAAATTAAAATCAATTAAAGGTTTATCACGTTTACGGTTGTCTGTTAAGGAAGCTAGTGGGTTAGGGGCTTATTCTTCCTATTACCCTAGAAATGATAATGTGCTGTCTCCTGACCATAAGTACAGATTGAACATTCGTTATCTAGGCGGCACTGAGGATGGAAGAATCTTTGGGGGTGTCAAGGTAGGAGCTTGGATACATACGGAAATTGAAAATGACACTTTTTGGTCGTATACCCGTGCTAACAAGTGGGAGAAAGCTGATACAAGTTCTATTAGTGAGGATTATATACTAAACAATTCTTATTATCATATACAGCCGACTACTAAACATACTCAAGTATTAGGAAGATGTGGTAAGGTTAGTTTGTTAAATTCTACTACTTCTAGTAATCCCTCAATAATTTCTGAATTTATTGAGGATGATTATTCTACTTTGGAAGTTGAATTTCATACGTTTAATAAGGGTCTTCAGAGGCGTGAATTAGGAGATGAGCCATATGGTATTCATTTTTCCGAAAGACCAAAATCTATTAGTGAAGATTTAAAGCAAAGACAGAAAACTATAGGAGACTTACACACAGAAAATCAAAATTATGTAATTGAATTTTTTATGGTTCCTGATAATGATCTTACTAAGTTTGTTCTTGTGGATCATATTGGTCTATTAGATAGAACATTAAGTGAGAAAATAACATATGATGTTAGTGGTGATTGGCATCCTGCTCCATTCTCTATTCTAAGGCGAGGGAATAAATATTTAAATCCTACGGAGGATACCTATACTCCTGAGGATATTAGAACTATATTTAATTTCTTTAACTCTACCGTAGGAGCAAATCATTTTTCTCCTTATGCATCAAGGGTAGCATTAGAAACTAGTGGAACATATGGCACAAGTGGAGGTGGTAGATTGAGTTATAGACAGCAACCTGAATATTATACATATACTAAGGATACCACCTATAATAACTTTACTGAATTAAAGATAGAAGACTAATGAAAATCAGAGGAAAAGTAGAAGTATACACAGACTATGGTACTAAAGACCAGAAACTTGTGTCTGAAGATAATAATGTCGTAGTAGATGGGGCTGGCGAGATCATTGTTGATATGCTAACCACGACTCCTAGTTTGTCTGGCATACCTTCTGCTTCTGCTATTCTTGATACTTCTAACTATACTATTCAAGCTATGACTTTCGGTAAAGATGAAGAAGGGTATAAACGTCATGCTCATACTGATACTTGGAGCGGGATTGATTATTCGTTTTCTAAAGGATTTTCAGGAAGTTACCCTGCTGGCGGATCACTTTATAAACCTTATCTTTTTTCAGGAGCAATGGTGTTTGTTTCTGCTAATGATAATCCAGGAGGAGGGGTGAGTAGTTATTTTCCAAGTGGTTCTAGGTATAACATACTTCCAAGGGCTCCTGTCCCTACTGATACAAAGTTAGAATTAAATTCTAATCCTATATGGGCAGAAACTTATATATCTGCAAATAATTATTATGCTGATTCATGGCCGCGTAATGTCCCTGGATTTACAGCTTTTGGAGGACCTTCTATAAATAAAGGACATAATGTAAATGCTTTGTTAAATGAAGCCTCGGCAGGGTTTTGGCCTTACAACGCTGTTGCGACGGCTGAGTCTGTTCAAGGAGTAGGGTTATTAATGGGGGCATATCCTAGAGGAGTTCAACATGGTGGAACTCCTGGAGGTATTTTTAAAGATGTAAGTCAGCTAACTACTGGAGTTGCTCCAAAAGACATTACCGCAGGGGACATAGGGTGTAGTGCTAATTTTATAGGTACTTTTAATACTGTTAGCTCAATGGATCTTCTAGGACATATAGGACAAGTTTATAATGAGTATGGAGTAGTGGGTTCTGGTTTCTCTTTTGCAACTAATCCTAATATTTATTCTTCAGGATTAGTAGTATCTGCAAATACGGATTTTTCATCAACGGGTGAGGTCATTTATCAGACTGTAATAGCATCAGGAGATTTAGGTTTTACTAATTTCTATGGAGGTATATATAATATAGGATTGTGGGCTTTAGATACTAAGAGAACTTTAGGAAGTGCAAGCCCTCCATTTGTTTGGAATCCTATTACTAATTTAAGAAAGTATAAGTTGTTTTCTAAAAAATCGTTTACAAAGAATTTAGCATATATACAAGACAGTGGGGTTGTTGCAGGAATGAAGCATTATAAAGATTTAACGCTTATCTGGAGATTATATTTCTAATGAATTTTATTGAAGATCTAGGAGTTAGAGGATACTTACAAATTGCAAAGGTTTATAAAGATAAGCCTGAGGAGATTGTATTTGATGACCACAACGTAATTGTCTCTGGTATGAGCGTTGGGTTATCTCATTTCTTTACTGGTTCGGGTTCTGAAACTGTAACTGATTATCACAATGATAGATTTCAAGTAGGAGTGTCTGGTAACGATACCGCAGGAAGTGCAATTTACCAGCTAAGTGGTCCTCTGTCTAGTATAGCAGAATATGGAATTGCAACTAATTTTGCAGTTGTTAGTGGATATTTAATTGAAAATGGAGTTGTTTCTCCTACTAAAGATAATGTATTTGGTCTTACTCCTTTTAAGAATGTTACGAGAATAAATGAAACGTCGGTTAGATATACTATTGTATTAGATGAAGATACAGGTAATTATACTAATTATTTAAGAGGGTCTTCTGGGTTAAGCCTAACTGAAATTGGATTGTTCATGAAAAACCCGAGAGGGCTTGCTAGTGATGCATCCATACTTGTTGCCTATAGAAAGTTTAATCAAATTTTAAAGACTAGTGATTTTGCACTAGTTTTCCGTTGGACTATTAATTTTTAAGATATGCCTTTTCAACCTTACGATATTTATACTGCTAGCGGGTCCGCTTCTTTATTTAATAGTTGGACAACTCCTGTAACTAAATTTGATCCTAGTTCTTTCTATAACTGGGAGCAAGATAATGAACCTATTCATGATCTAGAAGAAAGAACTTATATGAATTGGGAACATGCTGGATTCCATACTTCAACTGTACCTGGGATGGTGTTCACGGTTTCTGCTGATGCTACGGCTGCGACTCTAACGGCAAATTCTAACATTTTTACATCGGTTAGTGCAGCCGTTGAAGCTTTACCTTCGGATATTAGATTTCCAATATTAATGGAAATTGCAAATTATGGTAGTTTAGAAGAATTAAATCTCAAGAATATTAATATAGGGTATGGAGGTTCTTTAGAGATAATTAATAGAAACTTTGTGAAGGCGTATGCAATGTCAGGAGGCCCTTCGGATCCTTCGGGCACTACCAAGATAGATGATTTATCGGATTCAGACGCTGCATTAGTTCAATATAAAATGATTAACTCTGTTAGTAGTCTTGATATTAGCTCTATTTGGACAGAGGCTAAAGCAGTACATATTGATTCTTTAGTAATGAGTTCAGTTGATGATCGTCGTTTATATGATGATACAGTTATTAATAGTGTTTTCCAACCTTTTGCTTCCGGGGTGTATGCAGGGAATGATCAATCTCGATTATCCGTAGGTATAAACGGAGTTCCAGCAGCCGATAATAAATATACTTTAACTATTTTTGAAGAGGGGGCTGCTTCTAGGGGTACTCCTCATCACATATTAACTTATGATGTAAGTGCTAAAGATTCCACCTTTCGTGAATTATTAATGACTAGTGGCATTACCAAAACCGCAGCTACTAAAGTTCAAGGAATGCTGTATGGTAATCACGTAACAAAACTTAGGGTTCATAATTGTAATGGACCAATATATATTCGTAATTTCTTTATTAATTCAAGTGATCATGATATAGACGGAGTTCAGGTTTTTGATTCTAATGATATTTGGATTGAGAATTGTGCTTCTATTAATAATAAAGTAGGGTTTAATTTTAATAATTCCAAGGTTCGTATTAATAGAGGTATAGCGGCATATAGAAATTATGGCATAGATGAGGATGGGTATAGGAAAACCAGAGAATGGAGCGAGGTTAGTGGAGCAGGACATACATTATTAGATGATGGTGCAGGGATTAAAGCGTTAAATTCAGAAATTGTATTTAATAATGCAAGTTCCATATATGGTCGAGAAGGGTCTGATAAGACTACTTCAGGTGCTTTTGAGAATGAAGTATTTCCTTCTGAATTTTTAATAAACTTTTCCAGGAACTCTAATGGGATAATTTTAGATAACTCTGTTTTGCGTGGGGGATGGGCTGGAACTAATACTAATTATTTTAGTGGGACCATTTATAATGTAGAACTTAGTAATGAGTATGGGATACTTTCAAGAAATTCTACAATTGATTTAGATGGTAGATTGAAAGTTTATTCTAACAAAAGAGGAATGTTACTAGAGAACAGTAAGGCTGTTTTAAATGAATGTGTGTTTAAAGGTAATCAACACGAAGGGCTACAGGCTGTAAATTCTACTATTCAATATAATAAGAATTTACAAAGAATAACAAATATAGGCTCTCCAAACAATAATGAGTATCAGTTTGATTTCTCAGGCAATGGTAGGCATTTAGTTCTAGACCAAGGATCAACTTTTGTCCCAACCTTAACTTCTTCCATGGGCTCACATTACGGTCAGATGAGGTTTAAGGATCATCATGGTACTACTCTAAGTAGTATCGTTCCCAAAGGATCAAAGTTATTATCTCCTGTTGAAGTTACTAATAATTCTAAAGCTACTTTCGTTCACCCTATTGTTAAATCGTTTGCTAATGCAGAAGGTATACAAGCTAGCCTCGTCACCCCTACTCGTTCTTATCTAGGAGAATGTTTATCTATCACAAATAATTCTAAGGCATTATTACAAGGATCTAAAAATGGTGCATCGGTAATTTATGGATCTATAGAGGGCTTCACAAATTCATTAGGGTACAAGGCTCATAGTAAATCAGCAGGCGTGTATGTAGGAAATAATTCCGAACTCGAATGCAATGGTCCTACTGTAATGTTTAACTTTGCAGTTGATGCCCTCGCTGAAAATAATTCAGTTCTTAATTTTAATCCTCCAAAAACGTATGAGACTGGGGGGTTGGATGTTAGTGGTTGGGATTTGGATGATTCAAGTAACCATACCTCTGTTGAGCTTCATAGCGTTAATAGTTGTTTAGTAGCAAAGAATAACTCTACTATTAATATGAAAGATTTAGGAGACTACCATGCTTATTGGACTACTGCAAATGCCTCTGCTGCTGATTATGATACTGGCGTTGGTGGGTTCGATATTTCTTCTTTTGTGAGTGGAGGGTCGATGCAATTTTATCCAAATCCAGTTGGAGAAACTTATTACGACAACATGCCTCAAGCTGAGACTAAACCAACAGCAGCTATTATAAATGAAAGAACGGATTATACTTTTAATACTATTGCTAATGAGGCTACGGCTAACCCTGCAACTAGGGCGGCGAACCGTAATTATTATTTAGAATCTAAACCGTTTGAGACAGATCCTCTGAATGTATCCTCCACAGCAGGAGGTAATTGCTTAAGAGCTTTAGGAGGTAGTCAGGTTAATGTTCTAAATGTTAATTTCCCTGCTGGGTGGTGGAATGCTTCTGGTTTAATTTATGATGTTAGTGGTGCGGAAAAAGGGGCTATTGCTACTTTATGTAATCAGTTGTTTATTTGGAATATTGCTGATAATTCTAGATTAAATGCTGCTTTCTGTTCTGTAAGTGGGTTAGATCCAAGATCAGCAGGATATAATGGTCCATCTGCAACTTATTCAGGTACCGTTGCTCAACATACAGTTCTTCAAGGAACAACGTCAGCAGTGTATGGTGCTCCATCAAGTACTCCTGATACAAGTTCTTTGTCTATTTTGGATTTTTATGGACAAGGCCAAACAGGTATTTGGCCTATTGCTCAATTTTCTTCTGTTAATCATCATGGAGGAAATGGGTTTATACCTACGCAGCTTTCAACTCCTCTAGCTTATAGGTCGTATGGAACTACAGGTACTTCGTTACAAAATAGAGGTCCATTCAGGCTGTATGTATCTGTAGATCCCTTAGCTAACTTTTTTAGTGGTATTAATTTAGTTACCGGACAAGTAACACAAGACGATGGGTTTGCTAGACAATTATACGCTCAAGGATATAATCTGTCTGGAGATGTATCTGCTGGTGTGGATGCTGTAAGTGCGGTTTATGGACATGCTATACGAAATCCTCACTCTGTGACTACACACTCTTTAACAAGTGCTTTATCTGGATTTTTCTACAATAAGGAAATGGTAGATCCTACAACTTATAATAGAATTATACTAGATGAGTCTGCTGCTCATATATTTGCAAATGCCAAAAACGGTGCTATGGGGACATCTAATAGAGCTAAAATATGTAAAATATATGTTTCTAGAACGGGGTTAAATTCTGAGGCTGCGTCACTAGTGGATCAAAAAGCATACGGTAGAGGATACACATCTCCTGATATATTTGATATTGAGCGAAGTGAGTAAATAATATTATGACAATTAAACTAAAAATAGGTGGGGCTACGACAGGTAGAAAATTTACGGACCCCATTCGATATTTCAAGGCTAATGATCCTTATTATTGGGAAGTAGATAATATTCCTTTAAAGCAACTTCAAGAAAATGTTAGATATGTAAACGACAGATTGAACACAGCTATAGTTTCTGGGACTTTAGATGTCTCTCGGCAGGATATTACTGAGTTGAAGCCTTGGGTTAATGGATCTGATAATAAAGTTAGAGTAAAAGGAGGACGTTACACGGCGAGAATTAATAACGCCCATGATATTGATCGCTTGGATAGTTTTGTTAGAAAGTCTAGTTCTGAGATTTTAGGTAATCATACTAATTATGCTTGGACATCCAATTCTTTTTTAGATAATCTACTTGCTAGGGCTCAATCAGCGGCAGGCGCTGCTGCTTTAAATTTAAATGGATTGTCTGAAAGAGTATTTGGTCAAATAGCAAGAAATCCTAATGAAGTAGTTGATCCTATGGATGAAGATCCTCTATTTCCAAGAACACCTAGACCTTTACCGAGTACGGAAGCCCTCTTGGGACCCTCGGGAAAGGGAACCGGCGTCCATAGCTACTTTGGTGATGCTTTACCTATATCTGAGCATTTAAGTTTATTCCAAGTAATGCGAGCAGCACCGAACTTCAATAGCGGAACCACTGGAGCCTCGCTCTTTCTAACACCAACGCAAGCTAATGGAGATCCTAACAGGTTGCTGTTTTTACCTGTTTTAGAAAATGCTTTAATCAAGTATTGGAGAGGCACAGCCAGGACTTCTATAGTAGATGTTCCTAATGGATTAGAAATTGCAATTCCTGATTTTGATGCTAGTATAGATTTTCCTGGTGTAGCAGGGGCTACATCGAGAATTGATTTAGTGTTTATTTATTCAAAACCTATTGATACTAGTGCAGTAACCATTGGGAAATATACAGGAGGCACTACTGGTGCAAGTAGAACAAAAATTAGAGAGCCTATATTAGGTGTCTTACGTGGAGCAGGGATTGGTGTTTCTCCTACTCCGTCTTTAGGAGCAGAACCAGTAATAGACGTAAATGGCATTTCAAAAATGGTAGCTAGTGTAGCAGATCAAAGTAATACTGATAGTGGTTTTAAAGTTGGGGTTAACCAACCTAATCAAGCAATTCATGGATCTTTCCCGTCCCCTGAAGATTTGTTAAATATTGCTCCCTTATTATCCGAACAATTACAAGAAGATAGTTGGTTCCTTACTGGACAAACTATATTTCCTGTGGCATATGTTAAAGTTAATGAAAATCCTGGAGTTAATGTTCAAGGAACTAGTGTTCTTACTGATGATGATATAGTAGATATTAGACCTTTGTTTAGGACAGCAGAGCTTACTTATAATGAGAGAGCAGGTATTGCAGCGGCTATGCCTTCTTTATCCCTAGCTAATAGGGCTGTAGGTAGGTATGAGCTAGAGCATGAACTTAATATGCAATATGAAAGTGTAGATGCCAGACTCATAGAATTAGAAAAAATTAAAAGTGCAACAGTTCCAATCGAGAAAACCGTGTTTTGGGAGCCAAGCCACGGAACGTCCATAAATAATGTATGGGGTCAATCGGCAGCGCCAGGCTCCAGAAATAGTATAGTCCGTGCTTCAAGAGGCGATCATGTTAATGCTTTTGGCGGGGATCCGGCGAGTAAGGTTCAACACGAAGTTCAACATATGATACCCACGGCACATCGGCCTTTAGTAAAATATATCCATATTAGAGTATCCTCTTTTTGGAATTGGGGTTTTCAGGGAAGTAACCCCACTAAACCTACGACAGTCAACCTGCAACCTGCCGCATCTCACATACCAAAAATATGGGCAAAGGCCCCAAGTGAAAAGCGATATGCACGTTTACTTTTGCGTCACAGTGTTATGTGGGTTGCTGGTTCATACTTCGGTAATTTAGAGCATGGTGGAGAGCCTGTGGTCATGATGCCTGTAGATTATGACGCAACAGACGATTCATTAGTTTTTGAAACTCATATGACCCACTGGAAGGGTCCGGGTGGCGGGGGCAATACTATGAATTGGCCTACTCATCATCAACATACAGAATTAAAGTTTGAAGGATATACTTATCTTGATAACTATTCTGCATCCTTTGGTTAAACTATAATGCCTTCCAATAGATTTGGATGTGGGGAAATTGCAACTGGATTTAAACCCGCAGGATTTCCCCCTGGCTTTTTTGTTTCTAGTAGAGTAATTCCTACAAATACGGGGGGAGGCGGCTCGGGAACCGGTGGCGGCATCATCGGCGGGCCAGATCCAACGTGGCGCTGCGAAGATATCAAAAAACTGCCGTGTGCAGATATTCCGAGACATAAAACATTAACTCCTGAGATCGTAATAAGAGACTGTGTAAAAGACCTAACAGGTAATGCTCCTCATGCAACCAAAGAGATTTGCATGATCCAAACCCCGTGTCTTAGCGATGTATGTCAATACGAAGAAATAACTGAAACTCGGGATAGAGAACGTCCTCCTCCTACTGGTAGACCGGGAGTTACTACGCCTGGAGGAAGTCCAACGACCCCCACAGGCCCCACCACAGGAGGACCAGGCCCTAGACCTGATGCTTGGTATTGTAAACAGACTCAGCCTCCTAATTGTAGTTTCTTTATTCCTCTGAATGAGGAATGTGAATGTACTCCTTGTAAGTGTACCGTTGTTCAAAGTCCAGAAGGTAAAAATAAGTGGAGTTGTTCAGTTCCTGGAGGTGTTAATATTTGCGGAGGTGCTTCAACTTACATTTGTAAGCCAAAAAATAAGTGTAAAGCGGGGTGTGCGGGCAAAAAATGTCCTCCTGTTGAAAGATGGAAATGTATTGAGAAGAGTAGGAGCCTTTGTGCGGGAAGTACACCCGGTATTGGAAGTCATGAGCCTGGGTTGTTAGGTGGTTTATTTGTTAAAATTGATAGAGAGTGTCAAAAATGTAGTGCGGAAGAAATTGCAGCAGGCGGTCAAGGATGTATCTTTACGAATGATCTGTGTGTTAGTCTGGGGGTTGAAATGTGTAAGGATCAAGACTGCCCAGAGGATCCTCCTTTTGGAGGAGGACAGTGGACGGGTCCTTCTGCTGCTAGGGCACCTTCTAGAAGATACAGATGTATTGAAGCTAACCGTAGATCCTGTGGTGTAGGGTATGTGGGGAATTATATTACACGATTTTGTGAGGAGTGTTTGTGTTATAAGATCCCTGGAGTTATAGGGGAAAGGTGTTTTGATTTAAATAGTAACCCTGTGGAGAAGTCGGAATTTCCTTTTACGTCTCCTCAGGAATGTGAAAGTTCTTGTACGAATGAAAGATGTAGTCCTATCGGAATTCCTACTAAAACGTACGAATGTGATTGTGCAAATAATCAACCGTGTACAGGATTTAATTCAGCGACAGGCTCTAATGTTCAGAGTCAGGTATGCAATTGTACTCAATGCTATTGTGATGATGAGGATGGAGTTAGAGTTTGTAGGAATTCTAAAGGAAAGATTATTGGAACAGGGGAAAAAGTTTGTACCAAGTCTTTAAATGATTGCCAAACATCTTGTAGTGATAGGGGTTGCCCTTCATGGTCTAAATGGGGTTGTTTAGAAACTAAGGGAAATAAATGCTTATCATCTCCTCCCGAAGAGGAGCTTATTACTGAATGTGTTGAGGCTACTTGTAAAGACGGAGTTAATGGAGTTGAATGTATTCCTTTGAATGTTCCTAAGGAGCAGAGAAGTAATATACGAAGGGGAGAATTTAGTTTCAACTCCAGAGGAGAGTGTGAAACAGATCGTCTATCTCCTTATGGAAGTTGTAAGAGCCAATTATGTGCAAATAGCACTACTAATATTCGTGGAGTTAGTTATACTATTGCATCAGCTTTTCAAGCTATCCCTCCTCCAAATTTAGGGATTAGAAAATATAAGGCTATTGATGTAAAACACTTAATGACATCTGAAGAGTCTGGAAGAAGTATTTACAATACTGATTTTAATTTTTCTAATCGTGGATTTTCTAGGGAGATTTCAGAACTAACGCGAGGTCATTCATATCCTAGAATATTTAATGAATATATTTCACCTATAGTTCAATATTTCTTAGTTCATAAAGGAGAAGGTTCCTGGGACGAAGTTTATGTGAATGAGTTAAGAAATAATATAAATCATTTAATAAAAAGCTTAAATCCCAATTTAAATTTAATATTTAATAATCTTACATACCCTACTGGTAAGAAAGTAAACCCTAATCACATATATAATGGGCTAATCGAATTATTATTAACAGGTAAATTAGATGAATTTGATCCAGATTATTTTGACGGATTATATGGTGCTCAAAATAATATGGAGATTCTTGAATATAAGCCTTCATCAGATAAGGACGAAAATGATAAAGTTGCGTTGGGCATATTAGCGGATTCTATTGTTCCTGCTGATCCCAAAAAATATTCAGATAGGAATAGGGAATTTGATTTTATAGCAAATACTAAAGCTTTCCTTACGGATATCAAGGCTGAAGTTTCTGTTAAATTAGAGAGTGGAGATACTGTTCCGTTAGAAGTATCAGATGAAGGGATTAAATTATATGATGCGGATGGAGACCCTGCAATACTGTCTTTAGGAACCGGATATGGATATTATTTCCCCATTACGGTAATAACTGATGCACCCGATGTCCCAGCAGTTACCTACGCTTTAGAACCTGAGACGCAATTAGCTGATGCTTACTATACACCGATAGAGGCGGCCAGTCAGGCAGCAGATTTATTAGGTAAAGATAGTTTTATGATGCTTAGTGTATCGTCTGTCAGTGGTCAAAGTGAGTTTGATGGTTCAGGATTTAGTTCTGTATCTTCGGCAAGTGCTACTTATTTTGCTCTTGACATATCAGCTATGTTTGGGAAAACGTCTCCTGATAATCCTATAGTACATGAGTTGAAATGTCCGTATAAAAAGATGACAGATTTGGATGAAATAGACGCACATTCAATAGAAGCAGGAACACAAGTAACTGAAGTTTTCTTACACTATAATGATCCTATTAGGTCTTATCTTGAAGATTCTGAGTATTGTGATTTAGATTTAATAAATATTGATTTTTCTTCGTTTATAGATAATCGGGCTCCCTTAAGTAGAGAAATTATTGTTCGTGGTAATGTTCCTAGGGCTTTGGTATTTATTCCTGCCGTAGGAAGTAAGTATAATCCTTTTCATGCAAAATCAAAAGTGGACAAGGTATATCAAGATGAAGGAGGCAATGTACGAGTTTCTAGGGTTTGCGAATTAGCTCCTTACTTAGAAGGACCTGCAAATAAGATTAAACATGCATCAACAAGAAAATATACATTCCTTGAATATGGAACATACGGTAGAGGAGTGTTAGGAATTAAACCAGAAAATCATCCAATGTCTGCAATTGATGTAGATGCATCATTCTTTAAATATGAACTGAGTGGGAAACAGGAGTATAATACCTTATTCTATTCAAATGGGTCTTACACTTCCGCTGTGCCTGATATTGTTGTTCCTCCTACTTCAAAAGTTATTGAAGTTATGGATAGTTTGAGGAGCAATTATAAGTATACACACTTTACTTGGTGGGACTTGTTTAGAAGACTTAAATTATTTGAATACGCAGGAATGAACTTAGAAATGACAGATGAAGTTTTAAAATCATTAGAAAATGGAGTAGTTACTGGAGGAGATCCAGTAACTATGGTGATGATAGGAAAAAATGAATCTAATACAGGAATGTTAGATCCCAAGGATATTACTAAATATTTAACAGAAGAGGACAGACTTTCTTTATTAGTTGAAGGTACAATTACAACGGATGATACATACCTATCAGAGTCTGATAGAACAGGTATAGTTTCAGAAGGCTTTCCTGGAGGTTAAGGGTAATTAGTTTTACAAAAATTAAAAAAAGTTATATTTTGTCGGGTAAAAAACCTAAATATTAAATGAGGCAGTATCTATGCCTTTTCTATAGAAAACGGAGAAATAATTATGAGTAATACTGATGTTCATGGTGATATTGCCAAG
>Ga0114899_1000461_pt1 | contig 28987 bp, 18 predicted proteins | sample MalvireepMed_215_FD_83497 | JGI IMG/M metagenome (GOLD analysis project Ga0114899, IMG submission 83497) | Marine viral communities from the Global Malaspina Expedition - Malaspina viral metaG DeepMed_215 | ecosystem: Environmental > Aquatic > Marine > Oceanic | place: Mediterranean Sea...
ATTTTAGACTACGCTGAATTTTTTGATTCTACAATTAGACCAAAAATAGAGAGCATTAACGGCGTCGCTAATGTTGAAACCTTCACTCAGAATAACCGCGAAGAACTTCAAATTCGATTTGACCCAGCTAAAGCTGCGGAACTTGGAATATCAATTCCAAATCTCGTTGGTTTAGTCGCAGGGACCAACGATGTATCTGGTGGATTTGTGGACGTTGGACGGCGTCAATATACGCTTAGATATAGTGGAAAATATCAATCTAATGAACTATCTCAACTGATTTTAGAAAACAGAAATGGCCGAAGTATTCGTCTATCGGATATCGCGACTGTCGAAGTAAGAAGGCGAGATAAAAGTAATACCGCTTATCAGAATGGTAATCCCGCATTCTCTATGCGTGTAAATAAATCTAATGGCGCGAATACATTACAAACTCTTAATGCTGTAAAAGCGGAAGTCGATCTTATTAACAAGGAAATGCTGCTAGAGAAAAAACTCGTTATGGTGCAGTCGTTCGACGCGTCAGTATTTATCTATAGAGCGATCAACTTAGTGACTAGTAACTTGTTTGCTGGCGTTATTCTATCGCTTTCAATTTTATGGTTTTTTATGAGAAGGGTGAGAGCGACATTAATTATCGCCACTGCAATCCCCATTTCACTATTAACCACTTTTGTTGTTCTTGAAATTACTGGCCGCTCGCTTAACGTTATCTCCCTGGCGGGTTTAGCCTTCGCTGTCGGTATGGTGCTAGACGCCGCAATAGTGGTACTAGAAAATATTTTACGGCTGAGAGAAAAAGGCAATAACAAACACGAGAGTTCTGAAAAGGGGGCGACTCAGGTTTGGCCCGCACTATTAGCATCGACCATAACAACTGTGGCGATCTTCTTGCCAGTATTTTTCTTAAAAGATATAGAAGGTCAACTATTTGGAGATCTTGCCTTAACAATCGCTATTGCGGTAATGGTGAGTTTGTTAGTCGCGGTTGTTCTATTGCCTGTATTGGCGAAGTTATTAATTAATGAAAATAACGTGGTTGACCCCAATTTAAAGTTATGGGAAAAAATTACTCGCTCGGTAATCGCAATTACAAATAGCAGTAAGAAAAGAATACTGCTCGCGACTGGTTTGATCCTTTTACCATTATTTGTCTCTTGGGTCGCAATGCCAAAGTTAGATTATTTACCACCAGTAAAACGTGATGCGGTTGATGCAAACTTACGCTTTCCTCCTGGCGCAAATACGGAAACAATTGATAAAGAAGTTGTCCAACCAATATTAAAAAGACTTAAGCCTTATATGGATGGGACTAAAGAACCTGCGCTAAAAAACTATTATATTTTTACAGGGCCATTTGGTGGAAATCTTGGCGTGAGAGCGAAAGACCAGTCTAAAGTAGGTGAGTTGCTCGATGTGGTACGTAACGAAATTTTAGTTGATTTGCCAGATACTAGCGCAGTTGCTTATCAGGGTAATCTATTTGGTGGGTTCGGAGGAGCGCGTTCGGTTGCAATTCAATTGCAGTCAAAAGATAACGAAGCTTTGATGAAACTTGCCGGTGATGGTATTGGTTGGGTTAGAGAAGCGATACCTGGTGCTAGTGTTAATTCAAGACCTGGGCTAGAAGTGACCGAGCCGGAATTAAGGCTAGAGCCGAAAGACCAACGTATATTGGAACAAGGCTGGAATAGACGCCAAGTAGGAACCATTGTTAGAACTATGGGGGATGGCGTTTTTGTCGGTGAGCATTTTGACGGCAATAAACGAATGAATATTATTCTTCGCGCCGAAGGTTGGAGCGATCCCGATGACCTAGGTGACGTTCCTATATTGACCAGTCAGGGCAACATTACTCAACTGAGAGAGCTAGTTGATATTAATCGAACTGTCGGCCCTTCAAGACTAGTTAGAGTCAATGGGCAGCGTACTATCACCATTAACGTTAATCCTCCGGAAGGTTGGTCACTTGAAGAAACCATCGATATATTACGTCAACAGGTAGAACCGAAACTAAGAGCTGGTTTACCGAATGATGGCAGCATTCATTACGGCGGAAGTGCGGACCAACTCGAAAAAGCAATATCCGTGATGGGCGAGAACTTTCTATTTGCACTCGTGATTCTATTTTTAATTTTGGCTGCTCTGTTTAAGTCAGTAAAAGATAGCGCGCTAGTAATTGTAACTATTCCGCTTGCAACGGTCGGCGGAATAGTGGCACTGCAAGTGCTTAATTTAGTCGTTTTCCAACCATTAGATTTATTAACCATGATCGGGTTCGTTATCTTATTAGGGCTTGTTGTTAACAATGCGATTTTATTAGTCCATCAAACACGAACTGCAGAGACTGATGGATTATCGCGAAAAGACGCAGTTAAACAGGCTTTGCAGTTGAGATTGCGTCCAATATTTATGAGTACGCTTACGAGCTTCTTTGGCATGCTACCGTTACTTCTAATGCCTGGTGCTGGCAGCGCAATTTATCGCGGTTTAGCCTCGGTTATTGTTGGAGGACTTGCAGTCAGTACTATTTTCACAATCTTACTTTTACCTTGTTTGTTGAGGATGAAAGCAAAAGATTTCTCTATTGCACGAACTAATCCAGCCGCTTTAAATAGCGAAGCTGAAAGCTCAATTTAATTTAAATAATTGGAAGGAAAGATCATGAAAATTAAATCACCACTATTTATTGTTAAAGCGTTTAGTCTATCAATCTTTTTGAGTTGTTCATCTTTCGCTTTGGCAGAAGACGAGCCTAAAGACAATTCAAAGCTTGTCACGGTTGAAGAAGTAAAAAAAGAGAGCATTACTCCAGTAGTTTGGTTGCCGGGCAATGTGACCAGCAGACTCAAAGTAAACTTGTCGGCGGAACAAAGTGGTAAATTACTTTGGGTCTTAGACATGGGGAGCCAGGTTAAAAAAGGCCAATCTATCGCAAGTATCGATGTGAGTGAGCTGGAGTTTCAACTTGCCGAGAGAGAGTCGCAATTGAAACAGCAACAAGCCAATACGGTATATTTAAAAAAGCAGCAAAAAAGATTGAGCGCATTGCTAAACAATAATAGTACTGCTCGAATCGAATTGGACAGAACAGAAAGAGATCTTAGTGTGGCAAAGGGAGCCTTAAATAATTTATCGATTCAAATTAAAAGAATACAGCTTGCGATCGATAAAGGAACGATTAAAGCGCCATTCGATGGAAAAATTAATCAACGATTGGCCGAACAAGGAGAATTCGTTTCAGTAGGTAGCCCATTGTTAGAAATGGTCGACCCAAACAGCTTGGACATTAGTATTGCTGCGCCACTTTCAGTTGCGCCTTTCTTAAATTTGAAAGAAGAAATGGTAGTAAGATGGGGGCAAGAATTACGTTCACTTCCTATCAGAGCTTGGAGTCCTGCAGGCGATCAAGTTTCAAGAACTTTTGAGGTTAGGCTAGATGCAACGGGATTAGATTTGATGAGTGGAAATGCTGTTTCCGTTTCACTACCTAAAGCTAAAGCCAATATGTCGACAATGGTACCAAGAGATGCGCTTATTTTAAGAGAGAGAAATACGTTTGTGATGACTGTAGACCAAGAAAATTCGGCGCATAAAATTGATGTGAATGTTGGTAGAGGACTTGGCAACTGGATCTCAATTACGGGTGAAATTACCGCTGGAGATAAAGTTGTAGTTCGAGGCGGCGAAAGTTTGCAAGAGGGTCAGAAAGTTCGATTTAATGATAGCCTAGTTAGTACCGCGAGCGAAATAATTGCAGCCAACTAGTTTCGAGTAGAATTAGAAGCGACATCTCTTACTTAAGGGAATGTCGTTTTCGCCTGTCAGCAAAACACTTTACAAATAAATTTACATCTTAGCGCTAGGTAAAACCTAAAAAAATAGGTAGTCTTACTCCTTTGTTCTCAGCATCGTTCAGATTCTCGAACTTTCTGGCCTAAATACCCACTGAAACAAGCATTTTGAAGTAGCATGGGTATATAACCACACAATAAAATAACAAAGGATTACCCTATGCGTAAGCTTACCTTAATCGCTGCGGCTATTAGCACCGCTTTAATCGCTGGCTGTCAGCAGTCTCTTGTTTCTCAATCAGATACAGCGAGTGCTCAAACTGATAGCAAAAAAGCGCAAATGGCGCTTACTGAATCTCAAAAAGCCAATGCCTTTTTTGAAGAAACTTTTATGCGCAGCGTAATGCGCAGCCCAACGTTCCAAACTTTTCTAGGAATTAAAAAGGACTATGATAAATGGGATGACGATTCTGAAGAGCGCGCGTTAGAAGAGCTTGCTTTAACTAAGCAGGACCTTATTAAACTACAGGCTTTTGATTATAACCAATTGGATAAAAACACTCAGGTTAGTTACAACTTGATGAAACAAAACCTCGAAGATGAAATAGCCGATTTCAAATGGCGTTATCATAACTACCCAGTAAACCAAATGTTTGGTACTCATAGCCGTATCCCTTCTTTTTTGATCAACCAGCACCAAATTACCAACCTGTCTGATGCTAAAGCTTATATTTCACGAATTAACGGCGTAGCTAAAGTTATCGATCAATTAATCGAAGGATTAGAAATCCGCGCTAATAAAGGCATTATAGCGCCGAAGTTTGTTTTCCCTATGGTCGTCGAGTCGAGTAAAAATATTATCCAGGGGGCGCCATTTGAAATGGCAAAAGGCGGCCACAAAGTTAAAGACTCAACCTTGTTGGCTGATTTCAAACGCAAGGTAATGAAGTTAGAAATATCTCAAGAAGAAAAAGACGATTTAATCAAAAAAACTTCAGTCAGTCTGAATAAATCAGTTAAACCAGCATACAGTAAATTGATTGCTTATTTAGCAACCCTAGAAAAAAGAGCTGATACTCGCGATGGCGCTTGGAAGTTACCCCATGGCGAAACTTTTTATAATAATGCCCTCGCCAGAACCACAACGACCGATTTAACGGCTAAACAAATTCATAAAATAGGGCTGAGTGAAGTCGCTAGAATTCATCAAGAAATGCGTCAGATTAAAGAAAAGGTCGGCTTTAAAGGTGACTTAAAAGCGTTTATGGCATTTATGAAAAGCGATAAACAATTTTATTTAGCTGGCACAGAAGCGGGTAAACAAGAATATTTAGACGGCGCGGTTAATCTTATCGATACCATGAAATCTCGTTTGGATGAATTGTTCATCGTCAAACCCAAAGCTGATATCAAAGTAAAGCGAGTTGAAGCCTTCCGTGAAAAAGCCGCTGGTAAAGCCTTTTACGAACGACCAGCGCCAGACGGTTCGCGCCCAGGAATATATTACGCCAACTTATATGATATGGAAGCAATGCCGACCTATCAAATGGAAGCGCTCGCCTACCACGAAGGAATTCCTGGTCATCACATGCAATTAGCTATCGCTCAGGAATTGGAAGATGTGCCTAAATTCCGCAAGTTTGGTGGATACACAGCTTATATCGAAGGTTGGGGTTTATATTCTGAATTTGTCCCGAAGGAAATGGGTATGTACTCAGATCCTTATTCCGACTTTGGGCGTTTGGCGATGGAATTATGGCGCGCTTGTCGATTAGTGGTTGATACTGGTATTCATGCGATGAAGTGGAATCGTCAAAAAGGTATCGATTACTACGTTAATAACACACCCAACGCGACATCTGACGGTGTCAAAATGGTTGAACGTCATATCATAATGCCGTCTCAAGCCACGGCTTATAAAATTGGCATGCTTAAAATTCTTGAGCTTCGTGAAGCGGCTAAAAAGAAGTTAGGCGATCAATTTGATATTCGCGAGTTCCACGATGTAGTACTTAAAAATGGTGCGGTTCCATTAAACGTTTTAGAGTCATTTGTTGATCAGTGGGTTGCTTCAAAATAATAAACTGATTAGCAATTTACCAATCATAAAGCTCGAACTTATAATCTATAGGTTCGAGCTTTTTGTTACTTAACTGCCTATTCATTTGATCTCTTTCGGATCCGCATAATTTCATTTTCATCGATCTGCAAAGATTCCAAGAATTCCTGATGAGCGTCCGGCTGTAACTTTTCAAATTCTTTGTGCCAATTCAGCATACCTTGTTCATCCATTCCGGACATTTCCATTATTTGTGTCCATTTTTCTTTGGTCATATTTTTATCCAGCAGGTCTGGCGCTTCTAAAAAGTTGACGATTGCCAATTGTTGTTGCCTTAATTTTTGGATCTCATTTTCTAGATTATTAAATTGTTGTCTCAGTGTTTGTTGCTGTTTACCTTCTCCGTTGTTAGCTAACAATTGTTTAATTTGTTGAATCGAAATTCCAAAAGAGCGGTAATTGATAATACTTTCTAATTGCGAAATCTCCTTACTGCCGTACCATCGATAACCGTTTTCTGAGCGAGAGGCAGGTATTAGCAACTCTTCTTTCTCATAATAAAGAATGGTGGTTCTTGAAAGGTTAAATTGTCGTGCAAGCTTGGTAACGGTTAGCATCATAATTTCCACTTTATTGAAGCTTCAGCTTAAACCATGTACTAATAGACAGGTCATCATTTGTTAGATTAGATCATTAGTTGCAGATTTTATAGTTAAGTTAGATTAAACAGCAAAAACGATTTGTGGCGTCTAGAATTAAATAGAGGCTTAAATCTTTTAGAGGGGTTGATTCAGTGCGGACGGCAAATGCAAGATCTTAATTATTTAGCTCTGATCTGGTGCAGCGTATTTATTTCTTATTGGTTGGCCAATAGAACTAAACTGACACCGTTACTTTTCTACCTTGTGATGGGCAGTATAATGGTCAGTATTGGCCTTTTACCTGAACAATCCACGCCATTTATAGCTGGTTTCTCTGAATTCGGCATTATCTTAATTATGTTTGCTATAGGTTTTGAGGAAAACACAACAGTTTTCCTGCGTAGCATTAAGCGGGCTTGGGGGATAGCTTTATTTGGTGCGTTAGGGCCTTTTTTGGCGTCCTATTTTTGTGCACTTTATTTATGGCAGCAACAAAATATCGCCATATTAGTCGCGCTGGCAATGGCAGCGACAACAGTTTCGTTATCCATGGCAGTACTCAAACATGAAAATCTTCATCGAACCAAAGCCGCAACTGGCATTATGACGTCTGCAGTACTCGATAATGTCGCTTCTCTGGTTTTGATAGCAGTCTTGGTTCCCTTAGTGAGTGGTCAGAGCGAACCTACACTGGCCGAAATTTTGTTAATTACCTTTAAGGCACTGCTCTTTTTTGTGGTGGTTATGATTTTCGCAATATGGATTTTTCCAGGAAATGAAAGTCAGTCTTCAGGACGATTCATGTCATTTATGAGGCGTTTTGGCTTACACGATATTTTATCTTTTAGCCGGGGCAAAGTCGCGACTTTAGCGATCCTGACAATCGCTATAATCTTTGGGATCATGGCTCACCACTTTGGTCTGCATCCGGCAGTTGGCGCTTACATGGCTGGACTAATAATGCGAAAAGAGTATTTTTACCATATTAAACATGGTGAAAAAATCAGTACCTACAAAAAGACGCGTAAAATTATGGACGATGTTGCATTTGCTTGGATAGGTCCGGTCTTTTTTGTCAATCTAGGGGCGAAAATAGTATTAGATAGCGAGATTTTAATTAGTATCGTCAATACAACTTTGTTACTAACGCTAGCCATTATGCTAGCGCAAATAGTATTCGCAAGTTTAGCGGCGCGTTTTACCGCCAATTTCAATTATACAGAGTCGCTAATTATTGGGTTTGGCATGTTGGGGCGGGCTGAACTGGCATTTGTGGTGATGGATATTGGTTACGTTCACAATAGTATTTTCACAACCGAGGTTTTCTACACTCTAATGTTTACCGCTTTCTTGCTTAATATCTCAGTGCCATTACTTATCAAATTTTGGCATCCTTATTTTTCCGGTAAAAAGAAAGTATTTTGGGAAAATAAAATCGTCAAAGACTAGGGCGTCTTAAACCCTTTCTGTTTAGCCTTTTGAATCCATATTTTTTTTGCCAGTCTCTGCATATCTTCTGTTTTGTCACTTTCGTCGATGATTTCTAAGCCTAACAAAGTTTCAATCAAGTCTTCCATAGTAATGATTCCTGCCACAGTGCCGTATTCATCAACAACCAATAAAATTTGAGCTCGCTGCCGTAACATTTCACTAAATGCATGTGACAGAGACGCTGTATTCAGTAATACGCCTATGTCTCTGCGATAATTTTTTAGCTCTTTTTTAGAATTGCCTCGTGCTTGAGCAAGAAATAGCTCACTGCGTATGACAAAGCCATTGATGTCATCTTCATCATCTTTGTAAATTAGAACGCGGGTAAATGGCGAGTGGTCATATTTATGAAAAAATTCTTCCACGAGTAATTTTTCCGATAAGGAAAAAAGTACCGTTCTGGGCGTCATTGCATTTTCCACACAAATATCTTGCAAGCGAAGCAAGTTTATTAAAATTCTGGATTCTTCATCTGCTATCATTCCTTCTTGTGCGCTAACCTCCGCCATTGCTGCAAACTCATCTCGGCTGAAACCTGTTAGTGAGCTTTCATGAACTATACCTGCAGTAATTTTTTCTGATAGCCACACAAAAGGGTGCAATAGCCAGGTAAGGTATTTTGTACCTAACGCAGTCGCTGGCGCCAGTTCACGCCAATAACTGGCTCCAATCGTTTTTGGAATGATTTCTGAAAAAATAAGGATTAGTAAAGTTAAAACAGCTGCCGATACACCAACATAGGTATTACCAAACACAATCGCAGCCTGAGCGCCTGCCCCAGCCGCACCTATTGTATGAGCAATAGTATTCAAAGTTAAAATGGCCGCAAGAGGTTTATTGATATCAGACTTGAGAGTTTTTAGTATTGCTCCAGATGGTTTTTCTTGTTTTTCTAAAATGGCAATATGCGCTGTTGTGACGCTTAATAATACGGCTTCTGCAATTGAGCAAAGGAATGAAAAAACTAAGGCAACCAAAACATAAACGATGAGTAGTGTCATAAATCCTCTTGCGAAGCAGAAAATAGCAAATCACTTTAGAGCGAGTTGATCTTGTGCAACTTTATTAAAATTATAGTCGAGTGAATAACGAGATGACTACGAGATACCAATTCGACAAGGTTTATCTTATATACCCATGCTACTTTTAGATAGGGATAGAATACAATAACTAAATTAACAGAGGGCGAATATCCCTTGGATTGGTCTAATGTATGCGGTTCAGATATTCTCATTGGCGTAAGATTCAGTTTAAACAACTAATATTCCCTCTATCAATTATGTTGCAAATGCAATATAATTTGTGCTTGTTTTATCATTATTAGGATTACACATGGCTCATTTAACACCACTCGACAAATCAACCACACCGGAATTGGCAGAAGATTTCGCTATATTTGAAGAAATTTTAGGTTTTGTGCCTAACAGTCTTTTAACCATGCAACGTAAGCCTGAAATGGTGAAAGCTTTTGGGGTTTTAACCAAAGCGGTGATGTCAAAAACTGGGGAAGTTGACCTTGGCTTTATGCGTTTAATTGCCCACTTTGCTAGCCGTGCTGCTGGTTGTCAGTACTGTGAAGCGCATTCATTAATCGCTGCCAACATACATGGTGTATCTCAACAAAAGTTGGATGAAATCTGGGAATTTCAAACCAGTGAGTTATATAGCGACGCTGAACGAGTTGCGTTGGAGTATGCATTAGCCGCAGGTTCAGTACCTAATGGTGTGACTGAAGAGTTGATGGGTAGAATGAATCAGTTCTGGAGTGAGGATCAAATCGTTGAAATTTTAGGCGCGGTCTGTTTATATGGCTTCCTGAATCGTTGGAATGACTCTATGGCAACTGAATTAGAGGACGCACCAACGGCAATGGGTAAACGAGTATTAACTCAAGGCGGTTGGGATGGTGGAAAGCACGCCAACAATTGAGTCGAGTAGAATGCCAGAGCCCTTGATGAGTCTTCAATAAGAGTCACTATCAAGGGCTTTCTTTTGGGCTATCATTGCTGATTAACTGGAAAATTAGAGAATAATAATGAAAAGAAGAAATTTTATTACCGCAGCTGCAGCAGCCTCTGTACTGAGCGCTTGTGGACAAAAAACTGAAGATCAGGACTGCGTAGCTGGTTCAGCTCAGGCTCAAAAGCAAGAAACAATTCAATGGAATATGGTGACTACTTGGCCGCCAGGTTTTCAAGGACTGGGTACTGGCGCAGAACACCTTGCAGAATTAATCGGCAAATTAAGTAACGGTAGACTCAAAGTAAAAGTTTATGGCGCTAATGAATTAGTCCCTGCTCTTCAGGTTTTTGACGCCGTTTCATCGGGTAGCGTAGAGATGGGTCATGGCACTGCTTATTACTGGAAAGGAAAGTTACCGGCTGCGTCATTTTTTGCCTCGGTACCTTTCGGTTTAAACGCACAAGAAATGAATGGTTGGTTATTAAAGGCAGGTGGATTGGAATTATGGCAAGAACTGTACGCGCCGTTTGATTTGCTGCCGATGCCTGCGGGTAATACCGACTTGCAAATGGCGGGTTGGTTTAATAAAGAAATTAAAGGGGTCGATGATCTAAAAGGTCTTAAGATGCGGATCCCTGGTCTTGGCGGCGAAGTCTTAAAACGCGCTGGAGGCAACCCTGAATTGATCGCAGGCGGCGAAATTTTTTCTGCTTTAGAAATGGGTAGGATCGATGCCGCAGAGTTTGTTGGTCCTTATAATGATTTGGCTTTTGGTTTTTATAAAGCAGCTAAATTCTATTATTACCCCGGTTGGCACGAGCCAGGTACTGCGATTGAAGCACTGATCAATCAAACAGCTTTCAACGCTTTGCCACAAGATCTGCAAGCCATTGTTAAGTCGGCATGCTTAATTGCCAACGTTGATATGCTGGCCGAATATAGTGAAAAGAATAGTCAGGCGCTTAAAATTTTAGTTGAAGAACATGGCGTGAAAGTGAAGCGATTGCCACAAGATGTATTAGATCATTTGCAGCAAATAGCTGAAAAAGTGGTGGCGGAGCAAGGTGAAGTAAACGAGTTATCCAAGCGGATCTACGATTCTTATATTGAGTTTAAAAGCAAATCGAATGACTGGAAGGCGATAAGTCAGAGCTTGTAAGTTTTGAACTTGGCTCAATTTATGAGTTGAGCCAAGTTGAATTTTGCACCACTTAATTGGCACCCACATAAGCGATCCCTGTCAGTAGGTCTTTTACACACAAAAATTTAAGGCTCTAATAGTGGTATGACAAACAGTCGTTTTATAATAGGAAAAATCGACCGTAAGCTGGGCTTTATGAACAACCTGTTTAGCTTTCATTATTTATTATATTAGTGTTCTCATTCAAATAAAAAGGATTATTAATTTTAAACCACTTTTCACCTTCTAACCTTATATCCTTAGGAACCTCAGATAACCATTGAGACTGAGGATCAAGATAGGCTGCAATTCCCGCGGCATGAACTCTATCTTTCCGAACCACACTATATCTAGCTTCAAATGCATAAGCCCAAGCAAACTGAGGTTGAATAACTTGATAATCTTTAGCCCATTTAAGTGCCTTTTTTATAAAACGACTGTCTTTAGTTTTGTCAGTAAGCCAAACTGCAACTTCAGTTAATTGATACCAACTAAAAAATGGCCTCCAATTTGTATGTGGTCTTCTTTCAAAGGCTATTTTTAATGAATTCATTGAGTCTTCGTTTCGTCCTAAATGCGCATAGATAATTGCTCTTGCTAATTCAGCATCAAAATTTTCTGGGCTGAAAGATGATTTTGAATCCTTTTCTATTAATGTCAGAAATTTAGGTAACGCTTCCGAAAAGCTTTCATCGCTCAGAGTCATAGCAAAATATGGCAGTGCAAATTGACTGTAGCCAAAAATATCATGTTTACTATCGTAATCCATGAATGAATCAAAAGCTTTTTTGTTTTGTCCTTTATTTAACAGTGAGTATGCTTCAATAAAACCGATATATTCTTTCGATGGAAATGGTTTATCTCTATGTTTTTCCATGAATGCATTTATTTCTTCTTTAGACATTGAAGACCACTCTTCTTTTGACGGCATTTTGCTGCATATAGCTTCTTGTGGATAACAATATTTTTTAACCATCTGCTTTTCAAAAATATTTGAAAGAACAGTTTTAATTCTTCGCCTATGCCTTTCGCTGCCAGTCAATTCAATTTTAGAGATATCTGCTATAGATTGATTTGTTATGTTTCTGTCAACAAAAGATTGCATAAGAATATAGCGCTGACCTTCTTTTGGTTGTTTTCCATTTATTGAGGCTAAATAAGACTTGGTTGAATTTATAATATCTTTCACACCTAAATTTTGAATTCTTTGCCCTATAAATTTAGCGGTCCAAATAACCGGTTTTTTATAACGTGGGGCGAGCTCATTAAATCCTGCATCTGCATTTTTATGGTCTCCTAATAAATGTAAAAGGCCAAGGTAATCACGAAAACCATAACTAGAGTTATAACGGTGACCTCTTTTATACGCAAAATAAAGTGCTCGGTTAAAGTCTCCTTGAATTAATCCTAACCTTTGTTGAGATGAATATTCAGCGTCCGCGCCACTTCCGATTGAAGCGGCAATTTCAAATAGTTCAATAGCTTCATTATACCTACCGTGCCAATAAAACTTATTGGCCGCATCTGCGGCATAATTAGAAATAGCAACCCGGTTTCCCTTCGGTGGATTCTTAAAGCCAGGAAATGCCAAATAGGTATCTTTTGCATTTTTATATTCACCTTTGTCAGAATACGTATTTGCTAACAATTCATACGTGCTCCAATCATTATTGCCGCTCTCTAATGCTTTTTCTAATAAAACGATAATGTCGTCTAATTTACGCGAGTTTTTAAATAGCATTTGAGCCATATAAAAATATTTATGAGGATGACCATCAAATCGTTTTTTCAATATTTGTTCATATTCTTCTTGGCTAATAGATTGTCTGTTAATAGCGCTCATTAAGACCATGAAGTTTGAATTAGTGTAGTCGAGTGCTGGTGATTGACCATTTAAATCATATTTCAAATATCCTGTAGGAAAATCAACAAGAGCTCTTGGTTTAGAAAATCGAGATGGTAAAAGCTTGTTCGCTAGAACGTAGTCTAGATCAATATGCCCAACTTTATCCAAAATTGGCATTAGAATTTTCATTCTTTTTGTGAGCAATAAACTTTTGTCTTCAACACTGGCTTTCTCTGATATGCCCTTAAGAGCTTGAGCGTATAGACGTGAAAAAGTCAGGTTACCTTCTAGATAAGGTTCTAGCATTTCAGCAATTGAAATGGCTCTTGAGTGTAACCCTTGCCAATTGGTTTTTTTATCAATGCTTCGTAATAAATTGGCTATGGCCAAATTTCTATATACCAGCCAAGAATCAACAGGTTCAATACTACCGCTATAAGACTGAACTAATTTATTCTCATCTGTAATCGGTTTAAATAGTTTTTTTAAAAGGAGTAGTGGTAATTCTTCATTATTTAGCTCGCCGCTAACAGCAAGTCCCCTCACGATCTGTTCGTTAAATTTATCAAAGTCGGGTAATAAGCCTACTATAGAAGAAAATAGCTCGAGATTGTCTTGAGCATACCAGTTGTCATTATCTCGACCTGCTGCAGACAGCAACGATTGCCAGTTAGGTTTGAACGATGCTAATAAGTAAGCGTTGTCTTCTCTTCGTTGATAAGAATAATGGAGTTCTGAATACTCTATGAATGACATTGCATATAATAATTCATCCTTAATTTCTAAAAGATCTTCTCTTAACGCTGGATAATTACCATTAATATAGCTTTTTAAAGCACTCTCAGCGGCAGTTTTATTTGTCTCTAAAAGTTTAAGTGCTACTGGTCTTCGGTATAAATGGTATTGAGCTCGTGCGGTTAACAAAATATAGTTAGTTGATGAAGAATTAACCTTGTTTAATGCATTCAATGAACGTTCGAACAATCTTCTCCGTTCAAAGTCGAAATATTTAGGTGTTAATAAGGCTAAAAGTTGTAAGTATGCAGCCTGATCAAGTGGTGATTTTACAATGGATGAAAAATCTGACAATGTCTCTGGTAATTTCCACGAAAACTTATTACTGATAATTGGTTTAGTAGTTTTTTTGTTATTGATATCAAAAATTGATTTAATGATATTTGGTATTACATGTGCAATTTTATTTTCTATAAATGGCTCTTTCGGATTTGAACCAACTTCATGCACTTTTTGTTTAATAATACGACCAGTATAATCTGTTAAAACCGCGGCTATCCTGATATCAAATTCTAATACGTTAACTAATTTTTCTTTGTTAGACTTATAACTTTGGGTGAATATATGTAAGACATTAGCATTAAGTTGTTTAGCCAACTTATTGACAGACTTATCAGGAAAGCGCCATGAACGTTCCCCTAATATTCGTAATACTAATTCTGGTGGGGCTACAGAAAGGCCTGCTATTTTTCTAACTTTTGATGCTAGCTCATTAGCAACTAAGAGGCTTGATGTTCTGTCGAATTTAGCGTCTACGCCTTGCGATGGTAGAATGATTAAGTCAAAATTCCTATCTTTAAGTGACTTTTTATATCGCTTATTTTCATTTTTCCACCAAGGTGCTGTTTTTGATATTGGTAAACTAAAAAGTTCATTCATATCAAAGTTAGCAAAGCGTTTCCTAAATTGAATAATATCTTTTGCTTTAGTAATGTCCTTTAAATCCAATGCAATTTGTTCTTCTTTTTCAACAAGATAACTTTCGTAGCTTTGTTTAGCATATATTGAAATTAAGATGAGTGAAAGTAAAATGAGCAATAGCTTTATTGATTTGAGGATGGATTTTGGCATTAAGTTTTCCTTAACTGATTATATTTTTATTGATTCAAAAAAAGATAAGTATAACATTAATCTCAATAATCGGTTTTCTGTTTATGAAGGATGTATATTTAATTATTGAAAAGAATTAATTTGCATGGAAAAATTCAGATTGTATCTAGGCTTTATGACTTAGTCTGTCGGCATTAGCTTCCCAATTCTGTCCGTCGAATGGGATTAATTTTATTGAGTTGGGTTGAGTGTCTAAGCAACGTACATTGATATCAATACCGTCAGGATTTGATCGAGGTGTATAAAATGGTTTTATCCCGCAGATTTTACAAAAGGTATGTTTGGCAACACCAGAGTTAAATTGATAAGTGCTGATTGCGTCTTCAGCAGTGAGTAACTTAAATTGGCTCAATGGGAGGATCAAATGAAGAAAACCTGTCTTATTACAGATAGAACAATTACAGTCATCAACTTCTAAGTCAGCTGGCGCATCAATTTCAAATTTAATCGCACCGCAATGACAACTCCCATTATATTTCATGCTTTTCTCATAAGTTGGTAAATGATATCTATTGAGTTATATCGAGATAGCTTAAATATCTTTGTTGAATTTCTCTGACGTAATTCACCGGCTCACTACCTCGGCAATAACCGAATCGAGTCTTCTTATAAACTTCAGGTTTTTGAAGTTGTAGCATCGCTTTTTCAACATTATCAAACCACTTATTCGGATCCAAATTCATTTGTTTGGCTAACCGTTGCGCATCTTTGACATGTCCAAAACCAGCGTTATATGCCGCGAGCGCAAAATAGAGTTTTTCTTGTTGTGGCAAATCGCTAGAAAAACGAGCGCGCGTCCAATTTAAATACTCTACGCCTGCCGCAATTGACTGTTGCGGATTATTTAAATCTTTATATCCTAACTCTTTGGCGGTCCTTGGCAAAACTTGCATTAGTCCCTGCGCGCCTGCGGCAGAGCGAGCCTTGGGGTCGAAGCGGCTTTCCTGAAACATTTGCGAGACAATTAATCGCCAGTCAAATTCAAATTGGCTAGCTTTGCCTTTAACCATTTCGTCGTAGGGAGACAACTTAGAATCTGCAAGAATACGATCTTTTCGATAACGAGTGAGTCTTTTCTGACTCGCAAAATATTTCCCTTTGATGACATTGTAAAAAGTGCCGCGGTATTCCTTTTTAATAAAAACGTTCAACGCATTAAGTAACTGAGAATTCTTATCTCGTACTGCATATGCATACGGAACGCTCTCTTTCAGAATCAGTGGTGTAATGATGTTGTTTCTAAAACGCTTTTCAATACTGACCAAATTACTATCAGCGATGGTTAAGTCAATTTTATTATCGGCAACTTGTGCGATTAATAATTCCGTTGGAATATTCTCATCGGCTGCAACAAGTTTTGCTTTGTATTTTTTTGCTAAATCCTGAGCCGTTGACCAAAAGGCACTGGATTTTCTAATGGTTAATGTTCTTCCTGTGATGTCTTGCAGCTGTTTAATTGGTTGTGAATCTTTATTGGCAATTAACAGCTCGTCAACTCTATTATAGCGAGAGCTAAATCGAAGCTCTGATTTTCTCTGTGTATTTCTCGAAAGTCCTGCGGCAATCAAGTCTCCTTTTCCTTGCTTTAATAATTGCTTCATTTCCTGATAGCTATCAGCGACTATCACTTCTAATCTGACCTTATGCTGTTTAGCAAACTCTCGCATTAGCTCATACTCAAATCCCATTAATTCACCACGCCACAAAAAGTATGTCTCAGGACTATTTCGGGTGATAATCCTTAACGGAAGTTTCTCTTGCTTCAATTTATTCAAATCCATTTTTCGAATTGTTCTAGCCGTATCTTTAATATGGTGTCCGTCGATAAATTCGTTCAACTTATTCAGCAGGATTTTATTATTCTTATTAACCGCCCAGGCGAGTTTTCGTTTAACGGGCATTTCAATTAACTTGACGATATCGTTTCGATAACTGCTCAAGATATTAAAAGAGCGAGCATCTAAAATGGTGTAATCAATCTCATTGTTAGCTAATTTATCAGCTATTTCATCTGGACTTAATGTTGATGTCAAAGTTTGAGTTTTCCACTGAGGAAAATGTTGTTTAATTGTTTCGACGTACGCTGAGCTTTTAGGCACTGAAACTTTAATAACAGAACTACTTGTCGGTTTTAGCATACCTTTTTTTGCTACTAACAGTTCTTTGTCTGTTAATAACAGTTGAGTGAAGTTCATTTTTTTTGCGCGAGCTGAAGTGATGGTTAAATGTCGAGGGAGCACATCAGCCTTACCTTCAGCAATATATTCAAACATTTGATTCAGATTTTTTACTTTTATCCATCGAACGGTTAAGTCGTGATTATTCGCAAACTGGTTTAAAAGCTCTATATGATACAAGCTAGTTGAACCTGAGCGAGGCAATGCCGTTTCTTGTTCCCATTCCAACTTCAATGCTCGGATCACTTTGGACTGTTTGATTTGCTGCCAGTTCTGAAATTTAGATGATTGGTTGGTTTCTGCTTTCCCTGATAGAGAGCAAACTAAAAATAAGCTAAAAAGAATTGTTTGAAAGTGTAATTTCATTTTTATAAGAGTTGTTAGGAAAACTATGTTGAAAAATATCATAAATCAGGGATATAGCGAAATGCTGGAGAAACAAACTGAAGTAAATAGTTAACATTTTCGGCTCACCAAACTATTTTCGTTGTATTACCGTCTTAACCTATTCAATAGACAGCAAATGGCAACACTATGACACTGCGATTCATTATCCTAATTAGTACCATTCAATTTTTCATTTTTCATGACTCTGTTAACGCTACATCACCCGATGAAACGACTTTAGACAGAATGATTGTGAATTCGCTGCAAGAGCATTGGGTCGTTGCTATCGGAGAAAATCATGGTCATTTAGCATTACATAACAAAATAATAGAGAGTCTTGCAAAACCTCAAGTTGGTTTAATAGTTGATGATATCGTCGTGGAATTCGGAAACTCTTTGTATCAGAGCGTGATTGACAAATATATTGATGGAGAGGATATATCATATTCTCTGGTTCAACCGGCTTTTCGGAATACGGTTGTCTCGCCAAATACTGTTTGGGATTCACCTATATATGCGGATTTTTTTAAGAAAATTAGAAACCTAAATCAAACCAGACAAGACGGCCGTAAGTATCGTGTTGTATTGGGTGATACTGCGGTTGATTGGAGTCTGGTTAAATCTAGAAAAGATCTTATCCCATTTTATAACCGCTCAAAGTCAATATATGAAAAAGTTAAAACGGAAGTCCTAAAAAAGGGCCGCCGCGCAATACTTGTCGCTGGAGGCGCTCACCTTACACGGCGCAATATGACGCATAAAAATAAACACGGGGTCACATGGGCTGAAGTTTCAGTTGTATCTCGTCTTGAGCTCTTCTACCCCAACGCGGTGTTTGTTATTCGGTCCTTAGGTAAAGGCCGAGGACTCGACCATCAGAAATTTGTAGATACTTCGTTAGGAAGTATTCTTTTGACAAAAGATCCGAGAGTGGCCAATGTCAGTGCAAATGCCATGTCTACTATGAAAAATATGGATGGAACACCTTTTGATGCCTACGGTGATGCGACCCTATCAGATATAGTCGATGCGGTAATTTACTGGGGAGCAGAGACTGTTGAGCAATTTGTCGAGCCGACTAATGAGGTCTATTTGGATGATGATTATTGGAATGAGCTCAATCGCCGCAGTATTCTTTTAAGAAAAAAAGCCATGGATCCTTCGCTGAGAGAATAGTAAGTAAAGCGAAGTAGTCATTAATTCCTGAACCTTGTTAATCACACAATTTTTTACAAATAACGTAAATATCAATCACTCAAATATTTGACAAACTACACTTGTAGTATTAATCTCAACTACAAATGTAGTTTAAAGGTGTTAAATAATGTTTAACTCTGCGATAAAACTGAGTGATTTACAGTTAATTGTAATGAAAATTCTTTGGGAGCAAGGCAAGCTGACAGTCAGTGAAGTGCATGCTTTGGCCAACGAACAGCGCGAGCTTGCGTTGACGACCGTAGCAACTTTACTCAAACGTATGCAGGAAAAAAATATTGTTGCTTTTGAAAAGCAAGGACGGCAACACGTCTATTTTGCTTTGGTATCAGAAAAAGACGTTAAATCTTCCATGTTGGGCAATATGCTGCAACATCTCTTCGATGGTAAGCCTGCTGATCTAGTACATCATCTAGTTGGGCAAGAAGAAATTAATCAAGATGATTTGCTCAAAATAAAGCAGCTTTTATCTCAAGAAAATAAGATTTCACAGGGAAGCAACAATGACTAATGACTGGATGATTCTGCTAAGTGAGTGGCTAGTGACCTATTGGCTACATAGCAGTCTTTTTGTTGGGGCAGCGTTACTGGCGATTAAATTTAACAAATGTTCTCCAGACGCCCTTGGTGAATCACTGCTCAAATCAGCACTTATTATGGGCATCGTCACTAGTGTGATCCAAGTATCAGGTTTCTTTGACGCGCATCAATCGTTGCAAATATTAAATTCTGAGTGGCAAGTTAACGCTAAAACTATTCCTTCTCAGCAGCGCTCTGAATTCGCGATGTCAAACTACAGCAAGAATGAAGCTGCTCTATCTAAAAGTACTCAAGCCGAATTATTATCTAAGCAAGCGTCAAATAGTGCGAAGGATGTAGCACCAACTCCAGCGTTATCTTCGTTAAAGGGAACACCTATAGAGCCGAGGATAAAGGACTCTGTCGATAATCTAAATAACTACTTATTACAGTTACCTATTTGGCTATCTCTTTTCTGGCTTGCTGGTGTGCTATTTATTTCAATCACAAAGACGCATCAATATTTTCAGCTTAAACGACTGATAAAAAATAGAGTGCCAGTGCAAGATGAAAATACATTAAACCTATTTAAAAATTTAACTCAACACATCGATAGCAAACGACACCTTAAACTGACCGAGTGCGATAAAATAACTAGTCCAATCGCCCTTGGTATTAAAGAAGTCGTTTTACCTAAAAATTTCTCGCAATCCTATAACAGGGAACAGGTGCAAGCAGCATTGGCACACGAATTAGCCCATATAAAACGAATGGATAGTTTTTGGTTGTGGGCTTGTATCGCCATTGAATCATTATTTTTCATTCAGCCTTTAAACAAAGTATTAAACAAAAGTATTTATCAATTTGCCGACCATCTTAGCGACAATTTAGCCGCGAAATGGACTGGTGACCCTAGAGCTTTAGCTGAAGCAATATCACAATCAGCGCAGCAGAATTTTCAATCCAGACAACTAGAAATGGTACCCGCAATGACTTCAAACAAAAGTACGTTATTAGCAAGAATTGAAAGCCTAATTTTCAATAAAAAAGATCAAACGAAACGACTATCATTGGTTATAGGTAGTTTCTTAAGCGCTTTTATTTTGATCGCAGCACCTGGACTTTCAATTAATCTGGCACAAGCCAGCAATGATACTGCACAAACTAAATCATTAATGAAAGTCGCTAAAATTTCATATTCAAAAGACGATAACAAAACAAGGATATCGTCCCACTCTAATCACGACGGCAGAGCAATTAAAATAAAAGCGGATATAGAGGGTGATTTGAAATTCAATGCTGAAGAAACCGACGTAGTTAATTTCCCTAGGAATAGTTCATTCGAAGTGATGATTGACGATGGTGACAGCGAACGAAAAATTGAAATTGAACGACGAGATAATGATCAAGTTGTTTATACATATTATGTTGACGGTGATAAACAATCGTATAACCAGCAAGCTAAAGACTGGTTTGCTTCTGTAATTCCAGAAGTGCTCCGCAGCACAGGCATCAATGCTAAAGAACGTGTTGCTCGAATAAAGAAATCACATGGAGATGCTGCTGTTTTAGACGAAGTAGAACTGATCCAAAGCGATTTCGTTGAAAGTACTTATTTAACAAATTTATTTCAAATTTCTAAACTGTCAGATAAAGACCTTACCAGAGCAATTCAATTGACTAATAAAATTGGTTCTGATTTTGAACAAGGCCGTACATTAAAAAACATGTTGCAAACACAAGACTTTGATCGCAATGAGCAGTGGAGTTTAGTATTTGAATCAACCACTAATATTGGTTCCGACTTTGAACAGGCTGGTGTATTGAAGGCAATGGTCAATAAATTACCCGAGAACAAGACACTTCAAGGTGGGTTTTTTGAAGCAGCACAAGAGATAGGTTCTGATTTCGAAATGCGAGGAGTGTTTAGTCATTATCTTGAGAATCAATCAATCGATTCAGAAGGGCTGATCGCCATGTTCAAAGCTGCCGATGAAATTGGATCTGATTTCGAACTCAGTAGTTTATTGGTTGAAGCGAAAGACAAACTAGGTGATTCTGAAAAAGTGTTTAACGCTTACTTGGAATTATCGGATGAAATAGGATCAGATTTTGAAATGCGTAAAACGTTTGAAAGTTTGCTCGATAGTGACTTAAACAAAAATCACTTGCTTAAAATGATTGATATGGCGCAGGATAATATCGGCTCTGACTTTGAGCTGGCTAGCCTATTAACTAAAGTAATCGACAACTATGAACTCGATTCTGATCTAGAAATGGCAATAAAGAATGCGGTAAGAAGTGTGGGTAGTAATTTTGAAAGAGGACGAGTATTAGACGTCCTAAATAATAAATCAAAATAAACAATGCTAATTAGGAACGATACTAATTAAACGGTTGGTATCGTCTCTTTTAAACCTTTTATCTCAAAAGAATAACTGAGCTATAAATGTACGGGATTAACGCCATACTAATAGGAAAGTTATTTTTAGTTATATTGATTAACTATTCTCGCATGACTACCATCTTTGAGCATTTGCTCAATCTCAGTGTTAAATTCTGTAATCACTTTGCTCAGCTTTGAATTATTTTTTGTGAACATTACATACAAATGTTTACGACCTAATTTTGGTCTTAGTACTTGAATAGTCGAAGAATGTGAAGGGTAGACGGTCTTCATCAGGTGTTGTGCTGTCAATTTATCCATTACAGCAAAGTCAATTTTTTTACTCAATAAATTCTTTAATAATACCTGATCATTTATGAATGCTTTTTTGTTGAGGAAATCTGCATCATCAAATTCATTTGAATTTACATACCCATCAACCACGCCTATGGTAAATCCTTTCAAGTTCGCGAGCTTATTATAATTATTATTGGAACCCGTATTTTGAAATAAAACTATTTCGCTGTAACCAATTGGCCGACTAAGAATAAGATTTTGATCACGCTTCTTCGAATAGAAGGCAGAAAAAGCTGCGTCATGTTTGCCCATCTTCACACTATCTACCACATGCTTCCATGGCAAAAAATCGATAGTCACTTGATAACCCGCGCGCTCAAAAGCTTCAGTAAGAAGCTCTCCATGGCTACCATTGTACGGAAGATTCGGGCTAGCGTATGGCGGCCAATCGCTGGTTACAAGCCGAATAGTCTTCTTTTCAATTACCTCTTCAGCTGATGAAGCTAGTGCTGGATAAATAGTAAAACTCATTAGAAGAATAAAATTAAGAAAGCGTTGCAACATTTGCCAATCCCATGGATTAAAGCGTAATTAGTTAATTATAGTTAACCAGTAAATATTTTATCAAGTAACTGGCTTTTACTTACTTCAAAAAACTTATTCTAGAAATAGAGCCAAGTGCAAATTTATATATTTAAATTCTATAAGGTTTCACATTTTAAGATCTAGCAAATCTATAGTAACTAATTCGGTAAACACCAATTATTCGACTATATTTATTCATAACGAAATTCTCTGAGTTGGTACTATTTATGCCTCGTTATCTCTGCATTCTAATTATCATTCCAATGGTGTTCCTATCTGGCTGTGGGGCTACGAATTTTACTTCAGGTTCTCTAAACCAAATGCTTGGAGGAACTTCGCAAGACACTTCCACTTGGTATATGAATCGTTTGAGGACGTTATACAGTTCTGGTCAACTATCTAAAGAGGAGTTTGATGACAATGCAAGGATAGGATTTGAGGAAGGCTTTATTTCTAGAGAACAAATGCTTGAGTTGATTAACAATAGCAGCCCTAATAGTGAACCACTGCTTTTAAACAGTAGTAATACTGTGAGAACACTCACTAAAAGCAACACAGTAAAAACTTCTGGCAGAACTACCATTCAAAGTCTTACCAATAATAGAAATAGAGTACCTGTTGCAGAGCAATCTCAGATGGAAACAATTGTTACTACACCTAATAAATCACAATCCCATCAAGGAAGTGTTAACGGTCCTTATACAAAAAAAAATATTGAATGTGTTGAAATTCCGGCTCAAAACAATAAGGTTCAATGTCGTTGGTGGGCTATACAGATCCAATCAGATGGCACGTACACACAAAAATATATACCAGGAGCAAAGAAAACACCTGATAATTATAAACGAGCATTAAAACCTGTTTATAAAGATGAAGAAGAGTATTGGATAAAAAAAGAAAAAAGAAGGTTATTATGGCGAAATGAAAGTGGCTCGATGAGTGAAGAAAAAATAATCGCTAATGAACGTTCTGATTCAGAGAGCGAGGCCAAAGAATGTAAGTACTCTCTTAACATGATAGAGAATGATCTTGAAGATTTTGCATCACTACTCAATGATGAAAAGTGCGGTCCAGATAATGAAACACTAATAACTACAATCAATGAATTGCAGAACGCAAAAGGCACTCATAACAGAGGATATTGGGTTAGGTATGTTAATAAATGCGTCAACTCGTTTAATAACTCCACTGCAAGAAATATATATCATTTTAATGATCTATTACCCGATAGCTATCGAGATTGTGGTAAGCAAGGTATCCAGTTATTCGATGATATTATAATCACAATGAATGATGTAATTGGCTATTATAGCGAGGTCATTGAAACCGCTGAAAGAGCAATCGCTTCTGCTCAAAATAGAACATACAATCAGAAAAAGGCACAAGAAAGGGCGCACCAAAGAAGAATGAATGACTCATTTAGAAAATGGGCAAACGATTTACAAACATCAAATCAAAAAACTTTGGGCAACTTGAACAGGTGCACCAGAATATTGAAAATGCCTATCAAGAAATGCGGAATAATTATCAGCAAGAGGTAGAAAGACGTGAACAAATAAGAAGAAGCAGAGCAGAAGCTATTCAGAAGGAAATAGCAAATAGGAAACAAACCCCTGCAATTAAGCAACAGCCTTCTAAAGGAACAGACACATACTCTCAATCCCCATCAGGAATAAAGAATAATCAAAAAAGTATTACTTACGTCGATGAGGTAGGCGAATGGGGGAACGAACAATTGAACGAAAAACTTGCAGAAATGGGCGCACCTACGCCACGCGAAGCGCTTTCGGCTTCTTGTCCTGGAACGATAAAAAATATTGAAGTCATATCTGTAGAATGTCGTAAATCAAACTACGGCTTCCAATGCCGAAAGAGAGCAAAAGCAATGTGCAGAAATTAATAAATATTTACTTTCAATCGAAACTTTAAAAATGTCTAAGGATTAGTTAGTGAGTAACGCACTCTTAATCCTTAGGCCATGGTCTTTGACTTTCTGCACTTATCCAAGCAGCAACCCAATCCGGAATTTCATGCCCCCAATCCTCTCTGTCCATATGTTTGATAACTTCATTGGCTTCAACTAATCCCTGTTTTGAAACAACGCCAATTTTAATAATTGCTGAGGAACAAATTTTTTTATTTCGAATTGTTTCCTGTAAAAAGTAAAACCAGCGACCATCGTGACAGAGTAATTTTGTTGTTAAAGAAAATCGACTGAGAAAAGGTATGCGTCTTCGATATCGTTTACTAATACCACCAACCGCAATACCCCATTTATTTTTTTTCATCATATCGCCAAAACCTGTTCTTACGGCAAAGTCCCAACGACCCAATTCCATAAAACTTAAATATCTGGCGTTGTTAAGTTCCATGTACATGTCGATATCAAATAGTCCAGCTCTACATTCAATTGTAGTTGTATCTTCTAAATCAATCTTTGGTTTATATTTTGCCTTGAGCAGCGTTATTATGACTTTGTGGTAAGGGTACATTGGATGAGCTCTGTGTCAGAATTGATTAACACAGTATAGGCATAAGTAGCTCTAATCAATATCGTTTTTATTGGCAAAAAAATGGCACTTTTTTTCATCTGGAAACGCTTAAAGGCTAAAGTTACGCTGGTAATGGGTTATCTCGCACGCAAAAACTCGAAATAGAGACTGTATTGTAAACCTACTTTTGTTTCTAATACCCTCTCTATAAATTACCAAGGAATGGTAAATGGCTTTATCCATTATTTATACCCGAGCAGGTCTTGGCATTGAAGCGCCATTAGTCACAGTAGAAACATCTATCGAACGGCCTGCCCGCTCTCAAGGTTGTTGGATAATTCCCTTAAGAACAAGTAGGATGAAATCGAGTCTTTATTCGGATAAAAGATGAGCTCATATATGCTAGATTAATGTTAAATAAACCTGACTCCCCAATGTTTTTAGATTTCAGAAACCTTAAAGAATTGGTTAATGTGGCAAAGAAAGACCTGGTCCCATAGTTCTTGAAACTCATCTATCAAATGGTTTGCTCGCTCCAAAGATTGTTGACTTATCCTAAAATGAACCAGATCTGTCCTGTATCCTTTATCATATTCTTGTTTAATTAATCTACGCCTAGATAATCTTAAGTTGGGATTCAAACACGTTGATTAGAATTTAATCAACTGATAGTATCCCCGCCCTCAGAATAATAGCTGAATCAAATGTCACTGGAGTTAGTGCATCATAGATTGGCTTAGATCAACCTTAATAAGTAAGGCTATTAATAATGCGTAAGATTGTAATTCAAATTTTCGGCATCTTGTCGCTATTACATATAGCAGCATGTGGTGGTGGCGGAGGTGGTGAATCTGAAAGTGTCCTCGATGACACAATACCTGATACATTTGCCTTTGCAGAGCAAACGGAAGCTGCCTTAAACACTCTCATTGAGTCCAATGCAATTACTGTATCTGGTATAAATGTGGCTGTAGCAATCAACGTCACAGGTGGAGAATATTCAATAGACGGCAAAAATTTTACCAGTATTAACGGTAATGTAAACAATGGTCAAACGGTTATAGTTAGACAGGCATCGTCGACAAATTATAATACTACTACTGAATCGGTGGTCACTATTGGAGATATCAGTAGTATTTTTAGCGTGACGACTTTAGCCGATGTGACGGCTCCTATAGCCCAGATTACTTTCCCACCTCCTCAGTCTTTAAGCAATAGTGGTTCAGTCATTGTCCGTGGTACTGCTAGTGATGACCTCAGCGGAGTGTCAATGGTTCGTGTAAATGGTGTTAATGCTGTTAGTAATGATGGCTTTGCTACCTGGTCGGCAGAAATAGAGCTCCTACCGGGGACTAACTCCTTAGTTGTAGATGCGACCGATCTAGTACAAAACTCTTCTACGCCTAAAGTGGAATCGGTAATAAAAAGCGAATTACTTTTGAAAACGCTTAATGGATTAACATTGGACAGCGTAAATAATCGTGTTCTTTTGATTGATTGGGACCTAAGTGCTGTGATTTCAATGGATTTGAGTACTGGAGCGACAAGCATTTTATCTGACAATACAATACCAAATGGTGAAAATGTATTTGTTAATCCATCGGACATTACTTTAGACGTTGCTAATAACAGAGCATTGGTAGTTGATAGTAACTTGCGAACAATCTTCGCAGTGGATTTAACTACTGGTGCACGTACAATTTTGTCAAATAACTCAACACCAAATTCAGATAATATTCTTAGTCTTCCTGTGAGTATTGCTTTAGATAATGAGAAAAACCGCGCTTTGATTGTTGATAAGAATTTCAATTCATTGGTTGCGGTAGATTTAATTACTGGCGCAAGATCAGTTTTATCAAATAGCACTTCTCCTAATGGTGATAATGCGTTCACAAGCCCGATAAGTATTAGTCTGGATAGTGTTAATAATCGTGCGTTAGTGGTTGACGGTTCATTTTCGTCCGCCTCAATTGTCACTGTAGATCTAACTACGGGCGCACGAAACATCTTGTCAGATAAGACTACACCAAATACAAATAATGTTTTTGAAGTTCCAAAGGATATCGCTGTAGATAGCGCGAATAACCGGGCACTAGTTGTTGATTACAACTTAGATGCCGTAACCTCTGTAGATTTAGCCAGCGGTATACGAACTATTTTATCAGACAACACAATGCAGAATGGCAACTTTGCATTCAAATCACCTTCAAGCATTATCATGGATACTGCTAACAATCGTGCGCTGGTAATTGATATTATTCTGACTACTGTATATGCAGTAGATCTAACTTCTGGCGATCGGAGTATATTGAAAGATAATACGACACCTAACGCAGAAAACTCTTTCAGTTATCCACATGCAATTGCTATGGATAGTGTTAACAATAATGCGCTAGTACTTGATAATGCCTTATACAATGTAGAATTAGCTTCTGGGGCGCGAAATATATTATCAAGTAGCTCCACCCCAAGTGCTGACAATCCGTTTGATTCACCTACTGGTATTACATTGGACTCTGAGAATAATCGTGCGCTAGTTGTCGAGTATAATGACCGCTCTGTTGTTTCGGTGGATTTAACATCTGGTACGCGCAGTATTTTATCTAATCATGAGACGCCAAATGCGGACAATAATTTAAACGTGCCATCACACATTGCCTTAGACAGTGTCAATAATCGCGCTCTAGTTATTGATGGTGGTTTAGACGCAGTGATCGCTATAGATTTGATTTCTGGTGTTCGAACTATTTTATCAAGCAGTACTACGCCAAATGATGCTCTTCCGTTTGATTATCCTAGAGGGATCACACTGGATCACGCTAACAATCGTGCCTTAGTGGTCGATAGATCATCTCTCGCTATCATAGCTGTGGATTTAACCACTGGCTTACGAGCAATATTATCAAACAATACAACTCCAAATGTTAATAACCCGTTCGAGTATCCACAAGAAATCACAATTGATAGGTTGAACAACCGGGCGCTAGTGATAGATGGTTTTTTCTCATCCACTTCGATTGTCGCAGTTGATTTAACAACTGGCACACGCACAAAATTATCAGATAAAATGACTCCGAATATGAGTAACGCATTTCTCAATCCGCTGGGTATTACGGTTGACAGCACTAATAGTTTTGCATTAGTGGTTGATGGTTATTTAAATGCCGTTATTGCGGTGGACTTAGTTAATGGTCAGAGGGTTATTTTTTCAAAATAGCGAAAGGTAAATTAAGATAGTTGAATCGAGGTGCTAGCTCCTATCGGACCCCAACGAATATACATGGTCACGTTATTTGGGGTCGCACCAAAGCAACCTACTGAATATTAACAATCTTTATCAATCAAACCTGTCTTATCTATGCTTAAAACTCTATTTTTAGCCTATAAATGAGTATTGTAAGATTTAGATTGTTACCTAACAAATTTAATATCAATTGAACCTTTAAAGCCAAATCTACGACAAGTCTGGATAATCTCTCACAGACAAAAGCGAGATAGAGACTAGTTGTCAACCTTGGTTTCGTTTCTAATATTCACTCAATAAATTCCCAAGGAATGGTGAATGGCTTTATCTATTATTTATACCCGTGCAGGCGTCGGCATTGAAGCGCCTTTAGTCACAGTTGAAACACATCTATCAAATGGTTTGCCTTCGCTCAATATTGTTGGTTTACCTGAAGCCGCAGTTAAAGAAAGTAAAGACCGAGTTCGTAGTGCTTTGATCAATGCAAACTTCGAATTTCCAGCGCGTCGTATTACGATCAATTTGGCACCGGCTGATTTACCAAAAGACGGTGGTCGATACGATTTACCCATCGCACTTGGGATCTTAATCGCTTCACAACAGATCAGCGTTAATACCATCGAAGATTATGAGTTTATGGGCGAGCTTGCCTTGTCTGGAGAGTTGCGTCCTGTTAACGGGGTTCTACCTGCGTCACTCGCGGCTAAAAGGAATAACCGTAAATTAGTGGTGCCGATCCAAAATTTAGACGAAGCTCAATTAGTTGGCACTAGCCAAGCGATTGGCGGAAACCATATTTTACAGATC
>Ga0114899_1000463_pt1 | contig 28979 bp, 44 predicted proteins | sample MalvireepMed_215_FD_83497 | JGI IMG/M metagenome (GOLD analysis project Ga0114899, IMG submission 83497) | Marine viral communities from the Global Malaspina Expedition - Malaspina viral metaG DeepMed_215 | ecosystem: Environmental > Aquatic > Marine > Oceanic | place: Mediterranean Sea...
GTGTGGTTCAACGATTTCGACGGTGGGCAGGCGAAACTAACGATGTCCCCTACGGGCGAATCGTTGCCTCTTCTCACCACGGACGGCACGCAGACACCGTTCCCGAACATGATGTTCACCAATCCGTTAGCGCTACATTCTGGCGACGTTCTACAAACGCATCGGAACCTCAACCGGTTGATGGATCGTGCCCCTGAGGTGATATTGGACGACTTGACAGAGGACGCTATAGCAACCTTGAAGCGTCAGGCTCAAGATTTGGGGATGGACGAGGATGCGCTGCTACCGCCGCGCGACGTAAATGAGATCGTGGCGTTTGATCCGGTGGATCAAACGCCGATAACGGCGGCCGACGAATACGCTGCGCTGTTGGGAAGGATCGAAGATCCCGAAGATACTCCGCTGTTCCGGGGTTTGGTGGAGGCCGTTACGGGCGAGAGCAAGTACATGGATTCGGCTGCTTTCATGGACTGGTGGGATGAGCAGGCGTACAGTCTGATGTCAGCACCCGACGCTCCTGTCAACATTCAGGCAGCGAACGCTGATCTGTTGCAGGACATCGCAGGTCATCGCGCCATTCTGGTTGGGAACATGAACTCTGCGAAGGGCAAGTACGGGGCGACGGTACGGGAGTTCAACCGTGCGGTGCGGGAGGCGGACGCTGCGAGGCTGGCTGCCCAGTACACGCCAGATGAGATAGCGATACGGGAGTCTCTTATAGCGTCGTCGGTCATTGAGCGTACTGCGAAGATGGACCGGGCTATGGATACTCTCGCCCGCTTGGGTGCGGGCGGTGACATTCCCTTGGAGAACCTGCCAGATGATCTGGTCGAACTTCGGCTCGCTGTAGGCGCTCTCATTGAAACCGATCAGAAGATGTTGGACTTCGCAATGGGCGAGTTGCAGGACGGTGCCGACGATTGGTTGGAGTTGATTTCACAGTTGCCCGAGGGGGCGCGCGACATCCATAAGATCGGACATCGGGAAGAGATTCTGGATTCGGTGTTCCGTTCTGGGATGAAACCGTTCGGTGAACTTCAGGGACCAGCAACGATTGTTGAAGCGATGACTGCCACGGAGCGCTACGTCGCCCGTGGCGGAGCCGATGGTTTCTTCCGCAAGTACGACAAACTCCACAACCTGTTACGCGCATACATGATCGCTAAGCCGGGGTTCCACGGCAGGAACTTCATGTCGGCCACGTTTATGAACCATCTGGCCGGGATGAACTGGTCTAGTTACCGGAAGTTTATGCGAGCGTATTGGAAGCATCAGGCGGATGAGGCTGAGCGGCTGGGTCTAACCCAGCGCGCTAAGGATGTGAAGCGGGCGATGCGCAAGAGGGGCATCAACCCGGACAATGTGAACCCGGAGCATGTGGAGTACGTGCGCCAGTTGGCTGACAGTGGTTCCCTTGGGGCTGCTGGTGGTCAGGTCGCCACGGAGTTCGTGGAAACTCAGGCGGGTGCTAGTCGCTTGTCGAAGATCACTCCGACGATCAAGATACGTGGGAAGAAAATCAACCTTGGCGATGCGTTCAATCCGTTTAGTACGCGTAACGCTCCGCTGCGTTTGTCGCGTCAGTTCGGTATGGCAACTGAGACTTTCGTGCGTGGGTCGTTGGGGTTCGACACGCTGCTCAAGGGCGGGCGTGTTGATGATGCGTTCGATGACATTATGAAGTTCCATTTCGATTACGACGACCTGTCTGATTTTGAGCGGAATGTCGTGAAGCGGGTGGTGCCGTTCTATACGTGGACTCGTAAGAACCTGCCGTTGATGATGGAGATGATGGCTCGTAAGCCGCAGGTGTTCAACCGGTACATGAGCCTGAAGAAAGAAATCGAAATGACAACGGAAGGGGAACCGAACATTGTTCCTCAGTGGATGGTGCGGCAGGGCGCTATCCAGTTGCCGTTCAAGTTTGAGGGCGAGGACATGTTCATCCTGCCTGACCTGCCGTTCAAGACTCCGTTGGAACTACTTGATCCGGCGATGGCGTTTGATCGCAAGTTGAGCGTTGGTGACCGTGCTGCTATTGCTTTGGGTAGTTTCGGTTCGATGGTCACTCCGCTTATCAAGGCACCGTATGAGTGGAAGTCGAAGCAGAATCTTTGGAAGGGCTACCACTTCGACGGCAAGTACGAGGTGGTACCTCGTGCGTACCGGTTAGTTCCGGGGTTGATGCCGTTGTTGGGGGCTGCCGGGTTGACACGCAAGACGTACCGTGGCGATTGGGCCATGAAGGATTATGAACTGCATACGATGGCGCAGTTGATGCCAGTGTTCTCTGATTTGCGCAGGTTGTTTCCTGATGAGACTCGTTATCAGGAGCGGGCGTTGAGCAGTTGGATGTCGTGGGCGTTCGGGCTGGGGTTGCGTACCAACACACGGTACGAGCAGGAGATGGAAAGAATCAGGCGTGCTTACGACCAGCGTGAAGAGATTTCGCAGGATCGTTCGTTGAGGGGCGCGACACTCCGCTAGGGACAAACTATCCTTAGGGCATGAGATACGTTGAACGTGGCGAGTGGGGGGCTATCAACTCAGGGAAGCCCCTGAAGCGCTTCTGGCGTTCCATACAGGGGATTGTCATTCATCACACCACGGGGCCGTCAGACGGCCCGTGGAGGCGTGTGAGAGGACATGACAGGTACCACGTAGAGACTAAGGGATGGGATTCCATCGCCTACAACTGGCTGGTATCCGGGGAAACAGGAGAAATCTTTGAAGGGAGGGGCTGGCACCGTGGCGCAGCCACGCGTGGGTGGAACTCTAAAACTATTTCCGTTGCCTACATTGGCGACGCAGATGAACAGTTCACTGTTATCGGCAAGGAAACTCTGCTTGCCGTCGTCGGGGCCACAAGGGAAAAATACGGCAACCACCTTTGGGTTAGGTGCCACATGGATTTTTCCTCAACCTCATGTCCCGGCGTAAACCTAAGCACATGGGTACAGGAAGGGATGCCCATGCACAACAACCCGTCCAACGTCGCTATCGACTGGAACGGGATCATTCGCTACATCATTGAGGGGGGACAGGAAGCCCTTCCTATTAGACGACGTTCCAAAGGCAAGTGGGTAGCACTCGCACAGGGACGGTTGAATGACCGGACTGGAGCCGGTCTGAAAGTGGACGGTATTTACGGCAGCAAATCAATCGCTGCTTGTAAACAGTTCCAATCGAACTACGCAATCAAAGTCAATGGAACCATTGACGCACACACATGGAAGGTGTTGTGGACAGTATGAAGGATCTAATCGAACGAGCAGGATGGACATTCGCTCAAGCATTTTTAGCCCTATTCGTAATGGGAGATTATGGCACCCTGAAGGTTGCCCTTATCGGTGGCGTGGCTGCGGCCCTGTCAGTCATCAAGAGTTACGCAAAGGACAGGATCACGTAATGGACGAGGACGCTGTGAACGCTAAGTTCGACAAGTGGGCAAGCGAATACGGCTACATGGCGACCGAAATCTACGAAGAGATGAAAGGCACATCGCACCTGCTAGACGTAGCAGACCTCAACCACGCGAAGTGGCATAACGACACATTAGGCGTGTTAGTGGTGTTGCCTTATGAACATGCGATGGCGTTCGCAGCGGAAAGTATTATGAATGACTTTGAAAACAGTCCTCTTCATAACCACGTATTCTCTACTATTAGCGGGCTGATAATGAGTTCAGTGGACGCTATGAAAGAAATAGATTCGTTAGACGATGACTGAATCTGGGTTGCGCATCGGCAGATTCCAGATCCCGTAGTTGACCATCATTCCGATGATGCAGTAGCCGACCAAATCCATGAACGAATCCATTACGGGTTCGTTCGTGGGGTCGGCACCCTTTGCTGCAAGGTTCTCCAAGCGTGCGATCTTGTCGTGCATCCGCACGATGATGCCGTCTTGCCCGAACCGGTTGATGTTCTCGTACCCGTAGTCGGCTTGCTTGCCTGCCAGCATGGGGAGAATCCCTTCGGCTGTAAGCGCCTCTACCCCTGTGCATTGCATCGCTGTGGACAGGGTGGTTTGGGCGAGTGACCGGTAGTATTCGGCCTCGCCATCCCCGCAATTCAAACGCTTACGTCCGTACCATTCGCCTTCAAGGTAATCGAACTCTTCACGCAACAAAGCCAACCACTCTGAGTGGTCCCTTTTTGCTTGAAACGCAGGGTGCGCAGCGCTGAAATCAGGGTGAGTGCTGTCTATTTGACCGGCGCACAGGGAGGCAGCAGCCTCCCACGACAGGGGTCTAATCTCTGGGTCTATCATCACGTAGGTACTCCCTTACTAACGGATGGGCGGATAGTTCTTGCTTCAATCTGTCCAAGATGCGGTCACGTTTACGGGCAACCGTGGTCTTGGGTATTCCTAGCACATGTTCTACTTGGCGCAGACTCATGCGTTCAAAGAGCAGAGCGTTTAGAAGCCAATGCTCCCACGGTTCAAGGGTTTCAAGGGCATCAAGGACAACTTCTTGTAGGTCAGCACGTTCTTGTTTAGAAATACGTGGTTCGCTGTGTGGGCTAGCCTGTTGGAGCGCTTGTAAGAGCGTGTCCGGCGCACCTCGTACTTCCGTTTGAGATGATCCTCGTAACCCAGCGAGGGGATCAAACGGAAACTCCTTCTTCGCCATCCTCCCCAGCATACGCCATCAAGGGATGCAGGTATTCTTCAGCGATGACTCTTGTGTCCTCGCTGTAACCGGAGGGTTCGCCCTTTTCCCACGCTTCATCGTGGTCGATCCACCCTAGGATTTCAACTGATCTGAACTCTGGGGCTACGGGCTTGACCACGAAGAGAACTAAACCTTTGCCTAGTTGTCTTTGCCTGACGGCGGCTGATGTCGAGGTCCGTACCCGGCGCACTTCCACGTTGTCTCCAACATCAGGCAAGTGCCGGTATTCTTTATGCACCGATTTGTGCCACACATGACCAGACCAGTACTGGTTGGTGGCTTTCGCCACCGCGAGTTCGCCTACACAGGCAGCCACCTGCGCTGTTCGGTCGTCCTCCATGCGCTTCTTGTCGTAGTAGGGGGCGTCCGCTTTACCCCAGTTTTCTATGTATCTGCGAGCGCCCACATGGGAAGCCCATTCGTATTCCCAAGGTTCTAGTTCTACGACGATCATTCTTTGCTCGCTTTCAGGCGAACCACAAGCCGGTCGTTGGGGATAACGCCCGCACGTTGGCACCCATCTAGGCATAGTTTGATGTAGTTGTCTAAGTCCCCACGTAGCGGGGTTTTCCATTCCGTCAAGGAGCGGACAGTGATATACGTTGCTTCCTCGCAAAACGTCATCTCCACCGTGACCGGCCCGTCAAAGACGGGCGGGTCATCGCCAACCGCTTGAGCGTATGCTTTCTCCGCTTCGACGGTTTCCTTCGGAGTGTAAACGCGACCTTTCCGCGACATTCGGGGACGACCCTTGGGCTGTGGCCTGCCGGGGACAACGAACGAGAACTCATCGGGTGGTTGTTGCCCGCTGTTGGGCGTCGGTGACGAGCCTGTCGATTTGCCTGTCGAAGTCGTGTCTCCCTGCGAACTTCGGGCCATCATCCCACCATTGTCCTAAGCGCGAATCTAAGTCTTTAGTCCACGAGATGACATCGGTGCGAGTGTAGCCCGACTCAAACATTGAACGAGCGAACCTGTTCAGGAAACCGTGCCGTCCCTTTCCTGCCCCATGTTCACGGTAGTACGGGACTGGACCGTTGTTGAACATCTCTGATGCCAAACCTCGCAGACGAGAACCGTCTACTTGCATGAGAGGTTCCTTGCTGTAGTCCCTCTTGGGTGGCAGGTCTGGGATCACTGGCTTGGGTGGTTCGTACAGGGCTGCGGCACGTTCCAGCACCGCTGTAGGCGTTCGGTCTTGTTCGGCCAAGATGATGAAGTCGAATAGGTCTAAGCCCTCGTCGTCTGTGTCTAGGATTACTTGCCGGTCCAGCAGGCCAGTACCGGGTGGACGGTTCCCGCCATACGGCAAGCGCATGTAGTTGCCGGGTGGTCCCTTTAGGGAATCCTGCTTGGGGTACACGGCGTCGTACTTCGCTCCCGCTAGATCCAACGCTGCTTTCATGGCACGGCGCATCACTAATGCACGCACCCATTCTTTGTTGAATATCCACAGGTGACAGCCCTTGCTGCGTGAGAGTTCTACCCACGATTTGATGTCCATTGCTCGCAGCACCATCGACACGTTGCGAGCGATGACTAACGAGTCGTCGCCTTCGTCTATGTCGATGGACCCCCACTTGCACATCCACAGATCAGGGTTCATGTCCCTGTAATAACGGTTATTATCAACGTCCTCACGCCATGTGTCAGGACCGCCTGACTCGTGGTTGGGGTCGTAGACCATCGGGTAAATACCGATCATCTCTTCGCCTGTGAGGTGACGTTCTAGCAGGTCATCGTCTACTTCCGCCCAACGACAACCGCCTTCGTCTGTTCCATAGGCAAGCGGAAAGCCTGTGAATAGAATACGGAACTGGGGTACAGGTAGGTCACTCATCTAAACTCATCTGTTCCCATACGATTCCCGGCTCTAAGAGCCTCCCGCTTGTGTGGATTGTGAGGTTGACTTCCGCTTTCTCGCCATCACCTGATTTATTCTTCCACAACCCGACACTGATTTCATCCTCATAGTGCCTGCGGGTATCTTCCTCAAGGTTCGTATCATCCCACCTGCGCCATGTCTCAATGAGGAAATGACTCTCGCTAGTGGATGCGTACCGCCCTGCTTCTATGCCACCGGCACGGCCACGGTTCCCTGAGCCGCGCCCAGACTGGTGGAGTATCACGCCTACGACACGCCAGTCGGATACCAACTGTTTGAACGATTCGATCTTGGCTTGGACGCTGGCCGCATCGCCAGCGCCTCCACCCCGGATCAGTTCTAAGTAGTCGTAGACGATTACGTCTGGTCGTTGCCCTTCCCATAGTTCCACTGATGCGATGCGCATGGCCTTGTCGATGTCATCGACAGTCATGCCCGTGGATTCAAAGTGAAGGTTCGTTTCGTCACGCATGACTTGCTCCACCCTTTCCCACGCTGTCCTGTCCTCACGGATAAGACGGTTGATCCATTCCTTCTGGTCGATCTCTAGGCGTATGGCCGTGTACCTACCCCAGAACATCGTTTCGGTTTCATCCGGGCTGACCCACAGCGTGCGGTGGTTGCGGTTGCGGGCCACCATGTTCAACGCCAGCAGGGTCTTACCCGTATGGGATCGACCGATGACGGTGACAAGTTGCCCACCACGAGCGCCACCCAAGGTGGCGTCATCAAACACCCGCACCCCGAACGACCATTCGTTCCCCGAACGAAGGTCGTGGCGCATACGACGCACCTGTTCCTTCTTCGGAGTGAAGAGCCGTTGCAGGTCAGCGGCAGAAATCCCCTCTATTTCAGTTGGAGGCTGAGAGGGAGGTGCCGGAGCGGAATGCGAATCCGATTCCGCCCCGGCTACAAGCGCTAAGGCTTCCTCCAACGATAGTTCCTCAGGCATTGGCCTTTGTCAGCCAGCCCTGCGGATCTACAGGGTCGGGGCGTTCGCCCCAGTTGAACGGGCTGTTCTTCACCAGACCAGCGAAGTACCCGCTCTTGTTGGCAAGAGGATGGTTACCCTCACCTTCGCTCAAGAACAGCGAACCGTCGCTTGCGACGCTTGCACCCTTCTTCAATTTGAAGTCACCCAGCCCACACTTGCCTGTCTTGGTGGTTGGGATCTCTTTGCCTTGGAGGGTCTGCGCCCAATAGTCCGCTGGGAACGTGCGCGTACCTTCCTGAAAGAGTTTGCGTATCGCTTGGTTGTCCAAGAACATGCTGTCCTTGGATGCGTAAGCGACACCCGCATTCTTTTCCGATAGCCAAATCTTGTGGACGAGAGCGTACTGCTCGTCGTCTATGTATTTGGATACAGGTTTGTCCGAAACTACCTCAGTCGCTCCGGGGAATGCTGCTTCAATGATCGCTACGTCAGGCGCATACGCTGGTCCTTCGGGGGCATACGCAATCTCAGCGCCATCTCCCAGATTCACGAGAGTGTCTTTGAGGTTGGGTAGTTCCTTAGCCAACGCGCGTGCGTTTTCAATAGCCATCGTGACGGCTACGCCGTCGGGTTCGTTGCCAACCTCAGCGACAGCGAGTTCAACCGCTGCTTTGAGGATGACCTGTGCTTCAATACTTGCCCGCTCTAGCGGACTCATAGGCTTGAAAGCCATAACTATGCGCCTCCTTGCGTTGCGCCTTTGCACCGTGCGAAATTTTCGCACCACTTTTCGGAACACCACCAACCGTTGTCACCCAACGGGTACGGACCCGTCTGGGTTTCCAACAGTCGGCAGAGCGCCGAAACCTTTTCACGTAGCCAGTCGAAATGCTCCTGCCCACGTTCAAGATCCATACGGCCCACACCATCGGGGTGCATCACCGCGTAAGAGAAGTTCGGGATACCTAACGCATAGCAGTAAGCGATGGATTGCACATCCCAACGCTCGTACTGCCAGCGTTCTTTCGTGTAGTCCCGACCGGGGAACTTCCAATCCCACAATCGGTTCTCTTCCACGAGGTCCACCGTGCCGGTCATGCGAACCAGTCGTTCATCGTTGTCGATGAGCGGCACATCAAACGTGTACTCAACTAATACCGGCTTGACCTGCGGAAACACTTCGTCGTGCCAGTTGGCTATCTTCCCTAGCCCTGCCTCGTATGCGCTGTCCGGGGTGTAGTTGTTCCACACCTCAATGGTGGGGACTGCTTCCTCCCAGTAGTAGCCGAACGCATCGTTCATGTCGTCAAGGGACATCTCCGCTATGCCGTCCTTGCGTGAGTTCAGCGCGTCCTCAGCAACGGCGTGGCACACGGTCCCCAGCGTGGACGCATCCTTGATGCGTTCGCTTACAAGGCCGAAGATGTCAGTACGCCACCGTTCCAGACACATGTCTGAAGTTTTGATGGACGACTGCCGTACCCATGTGTGGACCCACCGCCCATCAGCGTCCTTATGGATTGGGTAGTTCATCTCACCTCCCACGGTACTTAGTATTCCCCAGTCCCTTCAGGACTGGGGAGTACTTAGTACGTACTAAGTTTACTGGCCGTCGCAACCTGTCACTTTCGTTTCCGGTTACGTTTGGATGTTTCTTGCTTCGGCTTCGTGACTTTCTTTACGGTTGCGTTACGAACACGTAACAGTTCTTCACGGGTGAAGGTGTGTTCCGGTCCACCGCTGGGTCTGATGTCTGTCATGCCCACGCATTCTTTTCCTTAGCAGGACGCTCAGCCCATGTGCTGTACATCGTGTACCACACATCACCCAACGCCTCTAGTTTCCTAGGCGCAAAGCCAGCGTCGCTACACGCATCCTTGAAGTTCGGATAAGTCAGATCCCTGTATGCGTACATCTCTAGGTAGTGAACCCAGTCGTCACGCAACAAGACAATCCGATACGGATAGTCCCGGTATGGGGTAGTCAGGATCGACTCGTCCGGGTAATGGGCCATGCCATCACCCGCATCTATCGCATTGATTAGTTCTGTGATTGAATCTTTGTCTCTCGCCCTGACCAACACGACCGTCGGATCATCGGGCGTAGACACAACCGAATAAAAACCATGAGTAGTAAACACCCACATATATACACCTCCTGAGTGTAAGAGCGTGAGGGGACGGGACGACGGAGGGGATCAGTGCCCCGCCCCCACACGCGAACGGAACCTAAACGGTGGGAAAAGCCTCAGCCGCAGGGCCGACGCTCTTCCACACAAGCACCTGTCTGAAGGTACCTGACCGGTAAAGGTTGAATGCTTTGATGAAGTACGCAGCGCAAGAGCGGGCGTCCTTCGTCCACGAATGGGTTCGCTTCAAACGATCCTTCGTGGCCTGTTCACGCAGCAGCCACGCTGCGTTCCCTTCCATTTGTGACGGGTTGATAACCTCACGGACAAACTCGTCCGCTGCGGCAGTATCAGCCCTTCGGCACACGTAGTAGGCAGCAGCCACGCCACTCAGGATCATCGGCGCAGGTGCTACGACCCGAATACCCTGAGATGCAGCCAGTTCCAACTCGTGTTGTTTGGTGAGGATGAAGTCAAGCAAACGCTGGTTCGTGATAGATACGCCCACACGAGAGTTGATCTTCATGTCCTCTGTCTTGTCGTAGATCATCACCTTGCGTGCTATCGACGGCAGGTTACGGATCGACTTGAACGAGCGAGGATTCTCAGGATCATTAGACATGATCCGTAAGATGTCACTCACCGTTCGCTTACGACCGGTGTCTACTGCCATCAGCGTCGCTTCAGCGTCTACGCCGTGGGCAACGGTGAACTGCTGAACGGTTTCGCTTTCGATAACCGCACGCATCCGGTGCTGCCCATCTGTCAAACGTCCCCGGTCATCAACGATGATGGGTACGCCAATGTTGTGCCAATCATCGTCCAGCATCGCAACCGCATACTTGATGACCAACGAATCGTTGATCGCACGGTTAGGTGCTGCACGCTCCAGCAAATCACGAGCCTCAAGAGGCCCGATGTACTCCGTCGTGATGACGGGCGGGGCGCTACTCCCGGTAAGCGCGGTGTCACTCATGCTACCTCCTTGTGTATAAGTGACGAGAAGGTGTGCGTTGTTTGCGCAGACGCACCCCTGCGGGCGGCAGGAGGGGGGAGGTTGCAAAAACCTCCCGCCGCCTGACCACCTATCCTAGACGCCTAGAACGGCTCTTCGCCTACGAATACCAGACTCATCAGGTACTCTTCGGCTGCGTCCGCAATAGGGGTCTTACCATCAAGCGCCTTCAGGAACGAACGCTCCTGCGCTGCCTTGGTGGTCTTGTAGTTAGCGTTGATGCGGTGCTGCTCGCCACCTTGAAAGGCGTTGAACGCAGCCCACATGTTCTCGCTACCCTCTTTGCCCCACGCATTCAGAACAGCGCCACGCTTAGCGATAGCAGCGTTCTGAGTTTTGACATGGGCATCCTCGTCCGGGTGAGGCAACAGCCTGTCCACCATCTCAGTGAACATCCCGTCCGTGAATGTCTGATCCAAAAGGATCTGGGCCATACGCTTCAGCGTGTTGCCCTGAGCCATCGACATCTCCACCACCTGTGAACGCATGGTCAGGATGCTGTCGTGGTTCTTCGTGGCACGCACTCCGATGATGTAGTTGCCGTACCCAAGCATGTTCTCGCATGAGATACGACGACTGATCGGAATGATTTCCGTTTTCCACGTACCATTCAGCGACATACGAGTGTAAATGTACGGCTGAATAGTGTCGCCACCGCCCAAGTCGAACGGCTCGTCAAGCACCTGCTCAACCACGACCCGCTCACCGTTCCCGTACACCGACACGCTCTCGCATGTCTGAGGGAACAGTTCATCAAGCGTGGCGAACACATGCTTGTAACCGTCACGGTCAGGGTAGCGACCGCTCATGTTGCCGACCACCTGTGAAGTGTCGGCACGCAGAAGGTACTGGTCAGCAGGGTCACCCTTGTATGCGCCTTTCTGATACGTCGGGATGACCAACTCACCAGTCTCCGGGTGTGCGTACCCTGAGGGCACGTACTCCAAGTCGAAGTCTGCGTCTTGAATACGAGCCAGCGTGCTTACGCTCTGGTCAACCTTGAAGTCAACGGACCCGTCCTCTTGCGGGATCACTTCGGCTGCCTCGATGACAGCCTCCGCACGAGGGCTGATCTGTTCACGCAACCGGTCGATCCAGTTGTGCTCATACTCGCCTGTATTATCTGTTGTGCTTCTCAATGCGCACCTCCATTGTGCTTATCGTCATCGTAGACACGGGGTGTGACACGACGCAGCGCCTCAAGGTGCTGCTGGTACGTCCACCGACGGCGCTCACGCCGCCGCTGAACAGCCTGTATCACGAACCCCGCTACGAGAATGCCGACGATGAACGCCCACCCCTCGCCTACGAAGTCGTTGATGTTCAACGAACTTTTGTCAGGGCACGGCGTCAAAGCCGTACACCCTGCGTAATAATCCAAGTCAGTCACGGCGATCCACTGACGACGCCCGCTCACCACCGTGCTGCGCTATCTCCAACAGCATGTTGACCTGCTGCTCCAGCGATGTCAACCGCTTGAGAACAGGGGTCTGGTCAGTCGGGGCAACCGGAAACGGTTCGGCAACCAACGGTCGCGCCACCAGTTCGATCACTTCCCTAGCAAGCGTGCCGATCCCACACAGATTGTCTCCTGCTGTGAGCCGACCCTTGAACTCACGAAGCAGGCTCTCAACCTCATCGTGTACAACAGGTATCTCAATGTTGTACTCGCAGTAATCCTGCGTGACCTGCTCAGCCTCTTCACGCACCCGATCTTGAACGGCGTTCCATAGGTCGTTGTCGTCCAACTCAATGTCTATTTGTGTATCCACTTCGCACCTCCCGTGCTAATAGTTGTTGTTTGTCAGCCAATCTCTTCATTACTGAACTTCACTTTGTTCAGTTCAGTAATGAAGAGATCAGAACTCATGCCCATGAGGGCGAAAGGTCACAATCCTGCGGTCATCGTCAGGGTCAACACCCCCGTACACATGCGCTGCGACACTCGCACCCACAGGTGCGGCATCGCTGAAGTCCACCTTCGACCAGTCCCAAGTCCACGGATCGGAACCATCACGCACCACTACACGCACCATCAACTTGACAGTCGTTGTACGCCCCGCCCTGAACACCTCAAACGGTGGCTTCATCGGTATCATCGGTCGCTCACTCATCAACAATCACCTCTTTCAGTACATCCGAAACACGCTGCTCTTCCGTTATCTTGAAACCCAACGCCTTGATACGCGCTAGGTCACTGGCACGCAGCGTCTTACACCCCGTCATCAGGGTAAACAGACGAGCGTTCTCGTTAGCAGGGTAAACAGTATCCTGCCCATACACCTGCTCAACACGCACCATTACAGTATTCATACGCAACCTCCATGTATGCGTCTACTTGTGATGTCAAAGACACCGCAAGCACCCCCGCTGACGCACATACAATCAGCGAGGGCACAAGCGCTACCTTCAAACGGCAGCGAGCGCAGCGTTCAAAACCTTGGCCTGCTCTGTGGCCTTAGCCTTGATCTTGTCACGCTCAGTTGTCCAGTTCTCTGGACACAGGCTGTCAGCCTGCTGAACAGCAGCCACGAACGCCACCTTGTCGCCTGCCTTAGCAGCACGAGTGATGTTCCCTTTCTGGCCCTGTATCTGACGGTACAGGCTCTTGTTAGCAGCCGACCGTTGCGCCCTAGTGGGCTTGGACGTAGCAACGTCCGTGTCGATGGAACTCAACGCCTGCTCAATAGCAGCGATCAGTTCCGCATTTGCTTCTGTCATGTGGCACCTCCTGCCTCATGGTTGTTGGAGCGCAGGTGGGTGCTCACACAGGGGAGGCTTACGCAGTAAAGCGTTTCCCACGGGTGGCACCCACCCACTTACACAGCCAGCGACTCCTAGTGCTGCTGTGTCATCAAGACCGGAGCCTCCCAGCCCCAATCTCTTTTCACTTTGTTCAAAGAGATTGGGGCAGGGAAACTGCCAGCCTCAGTAGCACATCCCGCAAAGGATGTGATCGTTGCCGCGCAGCGTGCCCCCCTGACACCCTGCGAACCGGCACTCTTTGTAGTCGGCGTCAATCGGTAACGCCTCCGGGCATACCTGATACTCGCCGCACTCGTCGCACTTGCGGGCCATGTGTTCCCGCTCCAAGCCCCGGTACATCTGCGCCTTGGGTTCAAAGTATCTAGCGTGATACATCAGCCCTATGCCGCCAGTTTCAGCAGCACTTCTTCAAACACCCCGCCCGGTAGGCGCAGCGTTTTGTTACCGTCATCCAACCAGTTCAGGTGCTTACCCGTGGTCGGACCCCAGTCGTTTTCACGTACCACCCAGCGCCCATCGGCGTTGGTCACCGCAACGCAAGTGCTGTACGAGAACGCATACTTGCGCCCATTCGTAGTGACAATCGCAAAGTTCATTTGGTGGGTCGGGTGTTCAATCGTTGGTGTCATCGCAATCTCCATTTCAGTCAGTGGGATGGTTTCCCCCTCACTTCGTGAGGGGGGAAACCACCCCAAGTTAGGCAACCTCAGCCAGAAACGCAGGCGCAGCCTCACGCTCAGCCTGCTCCGATTCCTGCCACCACACCTCATACTCGCTAGGTGTCATCCCGTACACCGGGACATCCTGAGCCACCGACACTCGTACACGGTTGATGTTCGGTAGTGGTGACTCGTTGTAATCCAACCCATACAAACGCAAGCGCTCTTTCATGGGCAGTTCGTAACGCCACGCCTCACGACGCATTCCAGCCACCACGTTAGGCACGCCATGACTGGCATACAGAGCGTCAATCGCTCCGCTGTAATCATGGTGGGCAACATCTTCGTCATCCCACACGATGAACGACCGAAGCCGTCCGATCTCACTCGCTAGTGTCCTCATTCGCAACATCCCCTTTGCTAGTCGGATTTTTCTGGTTGGCTGGTTGATCTCTCTCTCTTCACTTTGTTCAGAGAGAGAGATCAACCAACCTTGGTGGCCTCACCGCATGGCGAGGAACTGCCTACGTCGCATGGCGATCACCGATGGCGTAATCCCCACTTTGTGACCCGCATCCATTACCTCTAACAAGGTAACGATCCCTTGGTCTACAAGACTAAAGGCATCCCCGTATGTCTCCCATTTGTCAAAGTTGCCGAACGTTACGTCTAGAATCGTAAGCGCCTCATCGTGATTAGGTATCATTCCACCCATAGCAACATCCCCTTTGCTCGTTGATTTACGTTTACCATTATAGGGCACGAACCGGACACCTGTCAAATCGTTCCTCCCTGTATGCGCCTGCCATCATCAGAGCCGGGTGGCGAACCCCGACTGACGCCCCTACGGGGCGTTTCGGCTGGTCAGGCCGCAAGACCCTTCACACCAAGGGCCTTGCCCTTGGTAATGATCTGAGCGTGGACTGAAGTCCACGCCAACGGGGTCATCTTCTGGGCTTCCTTCAGGAAGCCTTTAGCCAACACCTTGGTGTTGGCATTGCCCGCCTTCCGAATCTTGCCCTGAACCCGCCGCCACAGAACTTTGTTCTGTGAACTGGACCGCTTCGACCCCTTCGGGGTCATCTTGACGACAGGCCGCTCAGCCTTCGGCTGGACTTGCTGCTCTTCCAGAGCAGCAACGATGGCGGTAACTAGGGTGGAAATCTCTGATTTCGTCATTCCGAACCTCCCGATTCGCTGTAGTGGGGGATGTATTTTCCCCCTTTCTTTCAGAAAGGGGGGAAAATACACCCCCAAAGTTTCCCAGATCCCCCCCCCCTTACCCCAAAGGGGTAACTTTGATGGGTTGCTGGCCTCGCCCGCCTGTCCGGTTCGGCGTCGCATAATGCGCACGGAACTGCGCGCGGGCGCGAGGCTTTCGGCTGGAACGGTCCGATTCCCTTCGGGAATCCCTGCGCGTGCGCGCTAAGCCCGCCGGACTGGCCCTCCCCACCCCCCTACGGGGGGTGCCGGTCAACTTCTTTTGTATGTATAGATATCAAGGGCCGATACAGAGTGGATATAACTCTCGCTGCTGTATGCGTCTAAGGGAACTTAGTACCATCCCCAGCCTGAGGGGCTGGGGATGAGACTTAGTACCCCCTCTCCCTCCCGTAGTAAAGCCTGTTTGTCCCACAGTTTTTACAGATATCTGACATCTATTCCACAGATGACGGAATGGGACAGGTAGGGTTCATCGTAGGAACCAAACACAGGAGCGCATACATGCCACAGAACGGTGGAGGTACCGGCTGGGGCTGGGATGAAGAATCAGGCGAGAAAGTCATGCCTGCTCGCTGGCAGGAATTTCTTGACTGGCTTCTTCGCGGCCCAGACCGGGAACCACGAACTCAACGTGAGTGGGCAGCCGAAAACGGTTTGCACGAGGATTCGTTGCGTCGCATCAAACGCGACGCGCGGTTCATCAAGGAATGGGATCGTCGCGCGGCTGAACTGAACATCAACCCTGAAAGGGTTCAGAGCGTGATCGATTCGCTCTGGCAGCGCGCGAGTGCTGGCGATGTGAAGGCTGCGTCTTTGTATTTGCAGTACATTGAGAAGTTCACCCCGAAGCGCAAGATCGTGGTGGATGATGAGCGGGACATCGCGGGCTTTAGTGATGAGGAGTTGGCTTCCGCTTTGGAGGCTGAGGTGATTGAACTAAGGATGGTGGAAAGTGCCTAGGGTCGGTAATAAGCATTATTCGTATACTGCTAAGGGTAAGGCTGCTGCTAAGGCTGCTGCTAAGCGCACCGGCAAGAAGGTTACTCACGCTAAGAAGCGTAAGTAATGCCGGGGCATGTCTTGTCGGAAGGCAAGTGGGTTCCGTACGATGAGGAACTTGCGTGGCGGGAAGAAGCGTTTGGGGAGCGCCCTATTTTGGGGCCGTGGGGTGACCCGTTTCACGACGAGGAACCTTTGGAATGCAGTTTGGACGATACCGAAGTGTGCGAAGCGTGCGACTAAGTGAAAGTTTGGATAGATCAGGACCTTTGTACCGGCGACGGTATTTGCGCCGAGATTTGCCCGGATATTTTTGAGATGCACAGCGATGGGTTGGCCTACGTCAAGGAGGCCGCGTGGTCGTCCATGTTTGGACCCGGTGGTGCCGACGAGCCTGTCTATCAGATGGCTGAGGGGATGGCTTCGGTGTCGGATGAGTTGGCTGAGGCTGTGATCGAGTCGGCGGAGGAATGCCCCGGTGAGTGCATTTTCATTGAGGTCTGATGAGCCGTGTCAGCGAACTCCGACAGGAAGCCGAATGGCGTAAGTGCGCGCGTGATGAGTCGCATTTCTTACGCAAGTACTGGCATATTGCTCATCCTGCTCACGGCAGGATCTTGTTTGGATTGAGGGGTGCGCAGTCTGAGGCGTTACGGCGTTGGGCTGATAACCGTTATTCGTTGACGTTGAAGGCCCGTCAGATCGGGTGGACGACGTTGATCGCTGCTCACCAGTTTTGGCTCGCGTTTTTTCACCCGGATCAGAACATTATTGATTTGTCGCGTACAGAACGGGAGGCTGTGCTGCTGTTGCGTAAAACGAAGTACGGGTTCAAGCACATGCCGTTGTGGATGTTGGAGCGTGGCCCTGAGTCGATGGTTGAACATCAGCAGAGGATGGTTTTTAGCAATGGAAGCCAGATTACTTCGATGCCTTCGGCATCCGATCCTGCTCGTGGTGAGTCGGCTTCGCTGGTTGTGGTTGACGAATGGGCGTTCCTTCCGAACCCTGAGGAAGCGTGGGCTTCTATAGAGCCGGTGGCTGATGTTGGAGGGCGGATTATTGGTTTGTCTACGGCGAATGGTTCAGGTAACTTTTTTCACCATTTGTGGACGGGTGCTACTACCGGTAACAACAAGTTCGATGCTATGTTTTTCCCGTGGTCGGCGTCTGAGGACCGGGATGAGTCGTGGTATGAGGGTAAATGCAAGTCGATGCTCCCGTGGCAACTCTCACAGGAGTATCCGTCCAGTGCCGAAGAGGCATTTGTTCGTTCTGGGAACCCTGTATTCGATCTTGACGTTCTTGATGGTATGTCTGTGCATCTACGAGAGGGTGAGCGAGGCTATCTTCACGAACTTCAGAAGAACGTCTTGGAGTTCCGATGCTGACCGTGTGGGAACGTCCTGAGAGGTGGAGTGGTTATGTGCTTGGTGTGGACACGGCTGAAGGTTTGGGTCACGGCGACTATTCGTGTGTTCAAGTCATTGATGTAAAAGAGGGCGAGCAGGTCGCTATTTGGCATGGGCGTATCCCACCGGACGAGTTGGCTTACGAGGTTTACAACATTGGGATCTGGTATGGGAACGCGTTGTGTTGCGTGGAGTCGAACAACCATGGTCTTACGACTATTACGCAATTACGCCAGTTGGGCTATCCGAACCTTTTTCGTAAGCGCTCGCTGAACAGCGAAACTAACCGCATGTCGCAAGAGTTCGGGTGGAAAACGACGCGTACGTCTAAACCTTTGATGATTGACGATCTGGGTATGGCGTTGAAGAACGACGAGTTGATGTTGCGATGCAAGGACACGTTGGCCGAGTTGCGGACTTTTGTTCGCAACGACCGGGGTTCGATGTCGGGTTCGCCGTATGACGACCGGGTGATGGCGTTGGCTTTGGCTAATCAGATGCGCAAGTATGCTTTCGTACCGGAGTATGTTCAGAAGGTGGATGATACGTGGACGTTTGATTGGTGGCGACGGCAAGTACCCAGCGAGGTTCCTAATGCTGATACCATCGGTTTGAACACGTTCCGTGGGACACCTTGAGTATCTATTTAGGACATAGCCGACGAATGGAGCGTCCTGCATGAGTAAGCCAAATAAGTATAATGCTTCTGGGATGGGTGCGAACCCTAAGTTGAATACCGCCCAGTTGTACAACGGCCCCCCTCAGTCGAACGGCCCGCAGTCGGGTAAGGTTCGCCTTGAAGGTGAAGGATCGCGGTACATCGGCAACGAGCGCGCACCGCGCGTGACGCCGTTCAACCAGCACGGTATTACCGGCAAGGTTGAACCGGGTTCCAAAATGCCAGACAGCGCCAACCATCCGAGTTGATTCTTCCTCCTGACGCCACATACGCAGAGTTCCGCGAGTACGTGGAGGATCTGCGTGGTCCCCTTTCCTGTGCGGAAATGGATGATTTGTGGGATTGGCGGCAGAAACTACTGGGGCTGCGGATAGAGGTCGGGCGGGGGTACCGGGAACGGTGTGTCCCCGACGACGAGCAGCATCTCACCCTGCGTGAGCGGGAGAAGAAGGTTATTGCCGAGGCGCAGGCGGCAGGACGAACCATTGAGAGGGCACCTGCCTGATGGCGCGAGAAACAAAAGCCGAACGGTTCGCCAAGGTCAAAGAACGCATCGATAAAACCCACCGTTGGCGGGTTGATGAGGGCTATGACCAGTTGTGGCGGCGCATGATCGACATGTACCGTGGCAAAACCTATTTTGGTGACCGTGGTGGTTACGCCGGTAACGTCGGTTACGACCGGGTTTCTGTCAATCTCGCGTTCAGCACGATCAACGTCATCGCTCCTTCAGTAGCGGTAAACCATCCGAAGATCACGGTTACTGCGAACAAGGAGGGTGACGAGGACCGCGCCGTGTTCGTGGAAGCAGTCATCAACTATTTGTGGCGGCACCACGACTACCGGAAGCCTTTCCGCAGGGCCGTAAAGGACTTCCTGATCGTCGGGCACGGCTGGCTCAAAGTCGGTTGGCGGTTCGTGGAGGAAGAACGCCCGCTGACTGCCGGTCAGCAGGACTTGGAGATCGCTACTGCCGCGTTGGAGGTTCAGGATTTCGCTTACGCGAACCCGTCGATGGCCGGAGACTTGCCTTCCGACGAGGACATTATCGCCGGGGTTCCCTCTACGGCTATGGAAGTCGTGGAGGATCAGGCTTTCGTGGAGCGGATCAGCCCGTTCGACATGCTGGTGGACCCGGAAGCAACCTGCTTGGAGGACGCCAAGTGGATTGTTCAACGCATCGTGCGCCCGTTAGCGGAGGTCAAGAAAGACAAACGGTTCAAGGGGAGTGTTCGCAGGCAACTCACCGCTGACGCTGGTGTGCGTTACCGGTGGGATAACGACATAGAACGTGAGCAGTACGCTGACCTAGCGGAACGGGTCAGCATCTACGAATACTATGACATCGACCGGGGCACCCTGTCGGTGTGCGCCAGTTCAGGCGACGACTATTTGTTGGACCCCACCCCGATGCCGTATGCGTTTGGGCATCCGTTCGTGATGCTCCGCAACTACGACGTTCCCGACACGTTCTACCCGATGGGTGACTTGTCACAGATCGAATCGTTGCAGGAGGAACTAAACAAGACACGAACGCAGATGGTGAACCACCGGAAGCGTTACGCCCGCAAGTACCTGTACCACGAGCGGTCTTTCGGGCCGGAAGGCCGGGAGGCTTTAGAATCCGACGAGGACGGCCGGTTCGTTCCTGTCATTGACGAGAACCGGGATTTGGGCAGCGTAGTAATCCCGCTACCGCAGGTACCGTTGTCGCCAGAAATCTACCAGCAGTCTCAGATCATTGAGGCCGACATCAACACGGTGTCAGGCGTATCCGAGTATTCGCGTGGTCAGATGCCGGAGATCCGTCGTACCGCTACGGAAGCAAGCATTATCGCTGACGCGGGCAACGCCCGCGCAGCGGACAAACTCGCCACCGTGGAACTTGTTGTGTCCACCGTGGCTCGCATGGTCATGCAACTCATGCAGCAGTACATGACCGAAGCGCAAATGATTCGTGTCACCGGCAAGGATGAAGAAGAGTATTTCATCGCTTACACGCGTGACGACATCATCGGAGAATACGACTTCAATATTCAGGGCGGTTCGATGCAGCCGCTCAATGAGACAGCGCGACGGCAGCAAGCCGTTTCGTTGATGAACGCCTTGGCCCCGCTTGTAGGCGTTGTTGTTGACCCGGCTGAACTGGTCAAACATGTTCTTCAGTACGGGTTCGGCGTCACCGACGCTGAGAAGTTTTTGATCCAGCAGCAGACACCACAAGATATGGAGGCTGCGCAGGCGGAAGCCGGAGCGGCCCCCGACCCGTTTGGTATGCCCCCACCCCCTATGGGCGGCGGCATGGGTCCGGGTCCAGTACCAAGTCAGGTCTTTGAGGCAACCGGAGGGGTGCCTCCTGAACTGTTGGCGCAACTACAAAACCAGATGGGAGTAGAGTTGCCCAACATGTAACGGGACAGTTACATGTCCTTTATAGGAACAACCGGAAGGATTCCGAATGGAAACAGAAGCGACACCAACAGGTGACACGTACCTCGTCAAGATCGACGGCGAAGAACATCGTGTTTCATTGGAGGAACTTCAGAACGGATACCAGCGACAGGCGGATTACACCCGTAAGACGCAAGAGTTGGCATCAGAACGCGAGAGATTGGCTCAAGGAGAGGCAATCGTCCAAGCATTAGAGTCCGACCCCCAAGGCGCAGTATCGGCTTTAGCCGATGCTTTCGGGGTTGGCGTGGGCAACCAAAACACCGTTCAGGCTGAACTGGAAGAGGATTTGGACCCAGAAGAGGTTCGCTTGCGGCGTATGGAATCTTCCATTGAGGAACATAATCGCGCAGTACGGCAGCAAAATATGCAAAGCGAAGTTGACGGACTTCGGGAGAAATTCAGCGCTGACATAGACGAGAGGGAACTTTACAGCCACGCTCTCAAACACAACATCGGTAACCTTGAGGCCGCATACGCGCATATGACCTACGGTGATATGCAAGATAAGGCCACAAATGCTGGGATTGTGGACGAGAAGCGGGCTGCGAACGTGGTTGAATCCACGGTCGGGAGTCCCGAATCAACTGTGTCTAGTAATGTTTCTACCGCTGTTACCTCTCTCCGTGATGCTTTTGCGCTGGCGCAGGAAGAATTATCTAACGCCTAACTAACGAAAGGAGTGATTCAGCATGGCTGGTAATGATGATTTTGACCAGATTCTAAGTACCACGCTGAAGAACTACGTTCCGAAGTTGGCGGATAACGTCTTTACTGCTCGCCCGCTGTTTTATGCGCTGACCAATGGACAGACCATTCGGCGCATCAGTGGGGGTGCAAAGATCGTTGTCCCCATCATCTACGGAACGAACAGCACGGCAGCCTCATACTCAGGCGACGAAACTCTTTCCACGACTGCTCAGACCGGCATTACGGCGGCTGAGTACGACTGGAAACAGTACGCCGCTACCGTGACAATCACGGGTATTGAGGAAGCCAAAAACAACGGTGAAGCCGAAATCATTGACCTGCTGGAAGGCAAGGTCATGCAGACGGAAGAAACCATTATTCAGAACATGAACGAAATGTTCTGGGCCGATGGGACTGGCAACAGCAACAAGGACTGGATTGGTCTGGACCTGATTGTTGGCAAGCCCAATACGGCGCTTGGTGGCATTGACCCAACCGATTCAGGTAATTCATGGTGGGCGTCCTCCGAAAAAGATATGGATGGCGCTTTGACTGTGAAGCAAATGGGCACCACCTACAACGACGTGTCAGTTGGCAATGACCAGCCGACCATAGTCATCGGTACACAGGCTTTGTACGAATCGTATGAGGCTTTGCTGGAGCCGAACCTGAGGTACACGGACACCAGAGTCGCAGACGCCGGTTTCCAGAACCTCCTGTTCAAAGGCGCTCCAGTGACCTTTGACGGTGACGTAACCGCCGGGGAGATTTTCTTCCTTAACACGAAGTACCTCCGACTGGTTGCTCATACAGAAACGTGGTTCCAGACGACTCCGTTCGTTCGGCCCACCAATCAGGATGCACGCTACGCGCAGATTCTCTGCTACGGCGAGTTGACATGCAGTAACCGTGCCCGTCAGGGTTACATCCATAGCGCAACCTGATAAACAACTAGGAGCAGAAAATGCCGCGTGGAATCGCCCTGTCATACAGCAGGAATGCTGAACCAGCGGGGTCGCGTGGCGTCAGCCCATCCCATTACGCACCGGGCGAGCGCGCAGGCGCTCGTCAGGTGCCGGGGGTGAGCGGCCCCCCTAAGCAGGGTGAACCTCCCATTTCGCCCGGTGTTTTCTGTTCCGCTACGACCCGGCATGGGGCCGCTTGTAAAGCGCGCCCTGTGTCCGGGTCGGACCTTTGTATCGGACACACACGACAGAAGGTGGCTGCCTCGTGACGGCAATGACCATTGCGGAAATGCGGGCACAGGTGCGTTCGGTGGTTGACATTGACGCCACCGACATTTCTGACACGGTGATGAACAACATGTTGGGTCAAGGCTTTGATCTGATCGTGTACAGCGAGAAGCGTTGGCCGTTTTTTGAAGTACGCACAACCTTCTCCACCGCCGATGAAACCAAGGATTACACGCTTACGACGATTGCCGCCGCGCCTGACGCGGTGAGCCAAGGGCTACGAGAAATCATGGCTCTCCGTAACGACGATCATGTTCTTGAATACATCGGCTCCGACGACGCCGATTGGAACTATCCGTTGAACGTCGCCACTTCCGGGTCGCCGTGGGAGTGGAGTTTCTGGAACGACACGGTGCGCTTGTACCCCACCCCGAACGGTGTCCAAACCATTTATGTTCGCGGGGTACGGGATGCGACTCCTTTCGGAGTTGGGACCGCTGACGGGACCGAACCGGATCTTCCCGATCCGTTCCACCCGGTGCTGGTTCAGTATGCGACAGGCAAAGCCTATTTGCAGCAGGAAGATCCGGTAATGGCGAACCAGTACCATGCACAGTTCTTAGCGGACTTGGACAATGTGGCCCGCCGGTACGCTGACGTTCCGGCACCGCAACCGATGGTCGCCAACAGCCGCAGGGCGACGCGGTATTTGGCGGGATTTGGCGCGTTGCGCTACGCCAATACTGGCGGCGTGATCTGGTAGCGGGCAATGGCCCGCCAGTTCAAACTAGAGGTACTTGAAGCCTTTACGGGTGGATTGAACCTCAGGTCCGACCAGTTCAACCTCGCGGAGAACGAATCCCCGGATTTGTTGAACGTGACCGTTGACCCGCGCGGCGGCATCCGAATGCGCGACGGTGTAGACCGCTTGAACACCACCGCTTTGAGTGCGGACATCGCAGGTATTTGGGGGTTCTTTACCGATTCCGGTACTGCTCAGAAGATGGTCAATTACGGAACCAAGGTGGCTTATGCCACGAGTTCCAATTTCACCGACTTGACCAACATCACAGCGCGCACCGACGGTACGCGCGTGTATGGCATGACAATGAACAATGTCGCCTACGGGGTTTCGCTCGACAAGGTTTCATTCAAATGGGACGGCAGCACTGATGCCGATCTTGGTGTGACGCTGGATGGTTCTGCGGGCAACTTCCCACAAGCGCAGTATGTGGCGTTTTGGAACAATTTCGCTTGGGTGGCGAACACGTATGAGTCGGCCACCGACTACAAATACCGTGTGCGTTGGAGTAATGCGAATGATCCCGAGAAGTGGGCGGCGGCAGATTACGTTGATATTGATAAAGGGGAGCATGGGGACTACATCACGGGGCTTGTCGCCTCTGGGGAGAAGTTGCTGGTTTTCAAGTCCAACAGTGTTCACGCTATTTTCGGATGGGATTCTGACTCCTTTCAAGTCGTCAACCTGACTAACGATGTCGGGTCGATACCGCTCTCATCCCCGGTTTCTACCACGTTCGGAACCTTCTTCTGGTACGCCAACAACGGTGTTTACATATACGACGGGCAACAGTTCATGTGGCTGTTTGCCAAACTACAACCCGCGATTGACGACGGACGCATCGACAATCTGGACACCAACCCGCCACAACTAGCGTGGGGAAACAACAAACTGTACGTGTCGCTGGACTGGACTGAGGACTCTGTTACAGCCAGACGCACCTTGATGTACGACCCCAGTATGGGAGAAGGCGGAGCATGGGTTACAAGCGACATCGACGCTGGCCCACTGTATGCGTATAACCCTCCGAATGCGGCACCAACCGTCTACGGCGGTTGTGTCGCTAACACGGGGGTTCTCATCGATGTGGAAGATGCGCAGAACCGCACGAGCGACCGCTATGTGGGGTCCACGGAGAAGCACATCGAATCCCATTTCGTGACCCGATGGGTCACGGGACGCGACCCCATCGTCAAGAAACGCTGGGGTCGCCCCAGAGTTGTGCTGTCAGCAGAAGCAACAGTCACGTTGCCTATTCTGATTTACAAAGATTTCGACAAGTCGGAACAGTCAAATTCGTTTGATCTGTCAGTTGTCGGCAAGGTTTCACAATCCCGATGGGATACCGCCAAATGGGACGATGCTGACCCCGATTCAGCCTATGTCGCTGAATGGGATGCAATTTCGGCAGATTTGACAGCCACCGTCCTAAACCTGCCCACACTTGGGACAGGAAGAAGTATTAGTATGAAGGTCAGCGGGCCTTCCTCAGACAACCATTGGGAAGTGAACGCGCTGGCGTTTACATACACGCCAAGGAGACTCAGGTAAATGGCAACACTCGCTGTTACAAACTCATTCTCCGCTGGGACGACGATTGTCGCAGCGGATATGAACGAAAACTTCGATGACATCGAAGCGTTCATCAATACCACCCCCGGCGTCGTGCAGGAAGATCTCATCGACGCTGTAGGCGATCTAATCCACGGTGATGCCGCAGATTCGGTTGGACGATTGGCGGTGGGTACGAATGACCATTGTCTGGTGGCGGACAGTACGGTTTCTAATGTCGGCTTGAAGTGGGCTGTTCCAACCGATACGACCAAAATGCCCCTTGCAGGAGGGACGTTTGCGGGAACGGTCGATATGGGTGACAACCTCATCGAAGAACCGCAAATAAAGGACTACTCCGAAACGGTCGAAGCCATTTCGGGAACCAAGACTGCTGCGTTCGATATCGCTCTCGCGGACGGAAACGTACAAACACTCACCGTGGGTGCGGGTACTTTCAATATTGGAATAGTCGGCGCTCTCGCGTCGCAGTCCAACTCGCTGACGCTTCTCCTGACAAACGGCGGGGCCTCAACGGCCACGTTTGTCGCTGGCGCCAACGGTGGGGGCGGCAACGCCGTCCACTGGGCCGGTGGAGAAGCACCTACGTTCACCACATCGGGTGTTGATGTGGTGTGTTTCACATCGTTCGACGGGGGAACCAACTACTACGGTTTCGTCGGCGGACTAGACATGTCGATACCTTCGTAACATGCCTCTTGGTGCGGCTAAGGCCGCGTTGCTTGGTGCTGCTGGTTCTGGTGATCCGTTGACGGCGTTCGGTGGGATCATCACCCAGTACGTCGATTCGGGTGACTCCAAGACGTACCGTGTTCATACGTTCCGTGGGTCGGGCAAGTTCGTGGTGTCCAGCGGTGCGGCTGATGTGGACTGGCTGATCGTCGCGGGCGGTGCTGGTAACGGTGGTTTCGGCGGCGGTGGTGCTGGCGGTATGACCACCGGCACAGCCTTCGCGGCCAGCACAACGTCTGGCGATAGCGGGACCGCTACTCACACGATCACTGTGGGGACAGGTGGTGCTGGGGCGACAGCGGGCAACGTCCAAGGCACCAACGGGGTGAACAGTGAAGCCCTCGGACAGACAGCCGTAGTCGGCGGGGGTTCAGGTGGCGGCTGGGGGGCAAATCCCAACGGTGTTGCTGGTGGTTCAGGTGGTGGCGGTGGTGGTAATCCGGGGGCGGGCACAGCGGGTTCTGGCACGGCGGGGCAAGGCAACGATGGTGGTGTCGGCCATTCAGCCGGTAGTTCTTCTGGTAGCGGTGGCGGAAAGGGTGCCGCTGGCACGCTTGGCGGCGCTGGTGGCGTAGGCGCTACGGGTTATGGAATAGGGGAAAGCACCCCGTATTACGCAGGCGGCGGTGGCGGGTACGACGGGTCACAGGCCGCTGGTGGAAACGGTGGTGGTGGTGCTTCCAGTAACGACACGAACTCAGTGGGGGGGACTCCGAACACTGGCGGTGGCGCTGGTGCCGCTGCCGCTAATACCGACCCGTCTGACGGTGGCGCTGGCATTGTCATCCTCCGCTACGAGGTGGCCGCATAATGGCTGATCCCGCATACATCGACGCAGACGGTGTTCTCACTGACGGTGAGGCATGGGTTGCTCTCAGTACGACCGAACCTACTGGCACGAAACTTGTGTCGATGACCTCAGCGAACGATGGAAGTTCGCTGGACTGGTCACAGTACATGGATCTCGTCGTGATAGTGGCATCACAGTCGGCTCGTACAGGGTCGGACACTGACACGCTTCTCGGCTATTTCAACAATGACACAGGAAGCAACTACGGCATTCAATATTTCTACGCAGACGGATCATCGCCCACGGCTAGTACGACAACGACAACATTTATGAATCTCGGGAACTCGTTGACCGTTGATGTTTCTAGCGACATCTCAGCGTCGATGATCTGGCAAATCTTTGACATCAACTCTGGCAAGTACAAGAGTTCGATCACCCAGTGGGCGGCTGACAAGGACGGCACGGGGTCACAAACCATTGGCATGTACGCTTTTACTTGGAATAACCAAGCGGCGATCACTGAAATCGACCTGAACATGGAGCAAGCGAACTACAACGCTGGCACCATCATTTCGCTGTTCGGTGTGCTACCAAGGATGGTGGCCTGATGGCTGTGGTCGAAGCAATCGCCACAACGTATTTGGAGGCTGATGCTGCGTCGGTGACGTTCTCGTCGCTGGGGTCGTATGAGCATCTGCAACTGCGGCACAACGCTCGCACAGAGAACGCCGCAGGTTTCGGCAGAATCTTGTTGCAGTTCAACGGCGACACGGGCAGCAACTACAGCGAACATTTCATGCGGGGGTATTCCTCAACGGTAGATGCAGGGGGAACGGCGGGTGCGACATACATCAACATCCCCCGCTTATCTGGTGCGACCAACCCAGCGACCCAGTACGGCTCAGGGATCGTTGACATCCTCGATTACCGAAACACCAGCAAGAACACCACAACCCTAACCACCGCTGGAATCGCCTCTAGCGGCTACAGCGAGGCGATCTTGTACAGCGGCCTCTGGGATTCCACGGCGGCGGTGACCAGCCTCCTATTGACTCCCGGATCAGGTGACTTTATGCGTGGCTCTGAGTTCACCCTCTACGGATTGAATAGTTCCTGATGGCTGCTTTCACTGTTATCGACCACGAAGAACTCACAGGCGCTACAGCGTCATGGAGCAAGACGTCGATTCCGTCGTCCTACGACCATCTGCTGATTGTTGCGTCGATCCGTTCGTCGAAGTCCAGCAACTACGACAAGGTTGACTTCCAGATGGGCAACGGCAGTCTGGACACGGGCACGAACTATTCGCAGACGACGCTGCAGGCGAACTCGGCCACGCCTTCTTCTGGTCGGGGAACGGGTGCGGATTCCATCGACTTCATCTACATCAGCGCCGACTCGACGACTGCCGATACGTTCGGCACGGTCAAGATTTGGCTCCCGCACTACGCAAACACGGCGAACTACAAGCAGGCGATCTGTACCAGCACCGCTGAAAACGCTTCGGCGGCTGATGCGGCGTGGTTGCTGAATGTCACGGCGGGGCTGTGGCAGTCAACGTCCGCTGTTGATTGTGTGGGCATCAAAGAGACTGGCGACGATCTGATGCAGTATTCGACCTTTACCCTCTACGGCGTGACTGGAGCATAGAAATGGCTAGACAGAAGGTTGTCAACGGGGTCTACATAGACCTGACAGCAGAAGAAGAAGCAGAACTGACGGCACGGGCTGAGGCTGCCGATCTGGACATGAACCATGTCCGAGGTCAGCGTGACGGCCAGTTGCGTGGCACGGACTGGACACAGTTGGGTGACGCCGCGTTGGGCGACCACACCGCTGAGGAGTGGGCGACCCACAGGCAGGCTCTCAGGGATTTGCCGCAGACGTACAGTCGTGTGTCTGAGGTGGTGTGGCCGTTAGATCCGCCTGCGGCGGCTGCGGCGGCGGCTGCTGAGGCAGCCCGTCTGGCAGCATTAGAGGACTAAGCCATGTCCGATGTGGTCACCGACCTCAAACAGTTCAGCGTCAGCAGAGTAACGCTGGGGCTGATATTGAGCGTGGCGATGATCGCAGCGGTTATCACATGGAACTCAGCGAGACTGGTGGCCCGCATCGACCAGTTGGAAGCAGCGGTGGAGAGCATTGAGGAGACTATGGACATGAACGGGTACGCCCGCAGCACAGACCTTGACCAGTTGGCTGTACGCGTAAATCAACTAGAAGCAAGCCATGCCAACGGTTGAGTACAAGCCGACACGCAAGATGTTGGGACAGAATGCCCGTTCTATTGAATACGAACTTCGTAAGATACAAGAAAAATTGGACGATTTAGAGGCTCGCATAACGGCGTTGGAGCCGTAGGAGTAGATA